>Ga0190308_1000049_pt1 | contig 40822 bp, 22 predicted proteins | sample 48700756_MG_FD_165050 | JGI IMG/M metagenome (GOLD analysis project Ga0190308, IMG submission 165050) | Hydrothermal vent sediment bacterial communities from Southern Trench, Guaymas Basin, Mexico - 4870-07-5-6_MG | ecosystem: Environmental > Aquatic > Marine > Hydrothermal vents > Sediment ...
CAACATGACCGCGACATTAATGCGGCTAATGTAATTCTCAATTTTGGGCTGGGATACAGCCTCGATAACGTTGCAACCTACGTCTGTAAAGGGCCGGGGATTTGTAAACTGGAATCGTCGGGCGGTGCCCGATGAGTATCAAAAGAAAAACAGCTGTAAAAACAATTATACCTTGTTTTAAAGATAATGACATTTTAATTTTTTTAGGTGCCGGGCTATGCAAAGAAGCGTATAATTACGATAGGGATGGTAATTTTTATATAAAAGAAGATAACAGTAATGGCCTATTAGTAGCTCTAGGGATAGCAATGAACACAAATAAAAGAGTTTTTGTATTTTGCAATGATTCTGATTTACTAAAAAGTATAGGTTCTATGTTAAACGTGGCAGTAAGTGAGTGTAGAAATATATTTATAATTATTTTTAGCAGTGGTAAATATCAAGAGAGTGGTGGTCAGCCTACTATTTTTAATAACATTTCAGCACCGAAAAATATTTTATTTAGTATGGGCTTTTTGATTTTTGATTATACTCAGTATTTAAAAAACAAGTCAGTAATTAAAGAGCTAAAGCAATTGATAGAAAGAACTAATGGTCCAGCGGCAGCGCTAATTAAAATTAGTCCTGGCATAAGTAAAGAGGGTGCGATTTTTATAGATAATAAATTATTAGTTGATAGAATTAAAGTATTTATACAAAATACGAATATTGGGACGTCATTATACAGGAGTTAATATGGCTAAAGAAATAGTAGTGTTTGATTTAAATAATCCTTCTTCTGATCCAAAAATAGTAAAAGTAGATATTGGTACCTTAATACGCTCTAGCCATGAAGGAGAAGAGGAGTGGTTATTAAAATTTTATACTCTAGATTATAGTGATATTGCTTTAAAAAAAAATATAAAATCGATTTATTTAGATGAGTTGTCCTCTGGGTGGTATAAAAGTTCTGGGTTAGTAGATACAGACTATATTATAACAGGTGGTAATGATAGTTTTAGTATTCAAATAGATAATAGCATTGGAATTTATACAGTCACTATAAACCATGGTGAGGGGTTGAAGGGTGAAGTGGTAGCCAGGGATATAAAAGAAAAGATTAATGGGCTGCCTGATAGTGGTTCATGGGTAGAATCAGAGGAAGATATTACGTATAGTTATAGAAATTGTAATGTTAAGTATAAAGATAAAAAATTTTACATTCTATCTGGGTCTTCCGGAACATATAGTGGTGATGATTCGTCTTCTGTTAGGGTGTCAAAGGTAAGTGGAGATAGTTGTTTCAATATTTTGGGGTTTGATTTAGGTATAAGTAGTGAGGTTTTAGATACTACTATTATAGATGAGTTTTTATTAGGGGTTGATTATATTTCTAATACAGAAAATTTAAATGTTGGTCTTACTATAGTGCCTGAAGAAAATAGCTCTTATTATATAACAGATGGGTCTAATGAGGATTATTTTATATGTATTAGTGGTTCTACAGTAGGTAATTTAAAAGTTCAGACCTATAGTAATAACTCATATATAGGTATAAAACATAATTATTTAGCCGGGCAATCAAAAATTCAATTAATTAAATCAACAGACCCAGATTTTAAACCTACTAACTATACCTCCTCCGTAGATGAAATGATTAAATGGGGCATAAATAACATTGCGAATAAAATAGATTATGGTGGATAATAAATGGCTGATTTATTTGTTAGACATAGTTTAAATAGTAATAAAGCTATAAAAATATCTATAAGCTTTAGATGTTTCGTAGCAAAAGAATCCGGTGGAGACCATATTTGGACACTTGAATTAGGTACTACTGAATTAGATATAAATAATGAAATAATAAACCCGGTAAGAATTCATGTAATAGATGTAGATACTATAGATGAACTAATAGATGATAAAATAGCTCTAATAGCGAAACAGGTAGACTGGGCTCCTTTTGCAAATGATACAGAAGCCCCAGTAATAAAGGGAGTATTTCCATTGGGAAAAAACGCATTGATTGGAAGTAATGTAACTATACAAATAAAAGATGAATTACCAGCATCAGGTATTGATTTATTAGATTTAAATATAACAATGGATATAGGCGATACCGTTTTTGATATTACCTCTGAATGTGTAATTACAGGTAATCCATATGAATATAAGGTAGTGTGGACACCAAGAATAAGAGTAAGTAATACTTACCAATAAACTATTAATGGGGGAGCGAAATTATTTTTAAAATTTCGTTAATATAATATGCCAGATAATATACAATTTAGTAAAAAAAATATGTCAATTAGTAATAATTATTTTTATATGTTTGATGAGGAAGTAAATTTATTATTCAAAAAGACTGATGATGGTACCGTTGCTTTTTCATACCCATTAGATACACCATTAGAGAACGAGGTAATAAATACGGAATTTGACGGTGTAAATTTTTGGTCTTTGGAGAATTTAAATCCAGAAAATGATGATGGTGAGAGTTATGATGTAGTAGTAAAGAGATGGGCCATAGAAAACTATACTTGTAAATTGAAAACAACTTTAAATTTTATAGAAAATGTTGGTCATGCGTACAGTGTTAATTCATTTTCTATTGAAAATTATTGTTTAACAATAAGTGGTACATGTATACCAGGTGACAAGGTTATACCTGTTAGTGGTGGGTATGGGAGTAAGATAGGAAGTGGTATGACTGCTACTTTAGGACCTAACGTAGATGGGTATTTTGAAACAGTAGCGGTTTCAACTGCGTCAGATGGGTTTGTGACTTTAGCCGATGGGATAACATATACATATAATATTGGACATAACTTAAGATTTTATTCATTTCTTTGGTTATTTAATAATTTTGATGGGGTAGATCATACCTCCTCTGCTTTGTATAAAATGAATGCTTATAGTGGTACGTACCTTCTTAAATATACCGGTGGGGAGTATGGGGGTATAACCGCGTCTAAATTTTTAACTACCGATAAATTTTTCGAATATGGTACTGTTAGTTCATTAGCATTTGTTAAAGGTACCAATTTATTATTTATAAATATAGAAGAATTGGGGACTATGTTTTCAATATATCGGTCCATGGTAATAGATAACCTGTTGGTTAACACTGGTACAGTAATAGCAGTAAATGATATTGATATTGTAGGTGATAATATATATAAATTACAACAGCAAGGGTCTAAGTTTGGGCAACCTGTTAGTTTTACGCATGGTGGTAATTATATGATAGAGCCTTTTCAACCCTTTGTAACCTCAGTTTTATTGAGTTCTGACCCGGGGGTTATAGCAGCTAATAATTCATCAACAACATCATTAAAGGCAAAAGTTTTGGATCAATATAATCTGCCTATTTTTGGCAGGTCAATCCTGTTCACAATAGATGTTATTGGTGATTATGTTCCTTGTTTTATAACAGGAACAAACCCAGTAAATACTGATGTAAATGGAGAAGCTATAACTATAATTACAGCTGGAAACGAAACTGGGTGGGCAAGTATAATAGGAACTATGGATCAATCATAATGGATTATTAATGAGTAATAAAAATATAGAATTTACAAGAAGAAATTTTACTATAGCAGATAATGATTTTTATACCTTTGATCATATAGGTAATTTACTATGTAAATTTAATAACACCGGTAAAGTTGTGTATTCATATCCGTTAATTGGTGGGTTAGAAAGTGAGGTTTTATGTGCAGTTTATGATGGTTTTAATTTTTGGACATTGGAAAACGTAGGAGAAGACGATTTTGAAGGTGTAGTTATTAAGAAGTGGGAGATAACTAAAAATTTTTATTGTAAATTAATTAAAACAATGCCATTTAATTCAAAAGTTTATTCAACTTTTGGAAATGTTATATATGATCCATTTAATGTACCATCTGATTATTGGGCAACCATTAGTGATAACTTTGAGATAAATAATGGGACACTTGAAGCACTTGAGGGTGCGGATGGGGGAATATACTCTAAAGAATTTAATTCATTATCTAATTTTTTATTAGAAGTAAAAGTAGCGGTTGTAGCTACAAGTAGTACTTATATTAGAGTGTATTTTTATATACGATTATATAAAGATGGAGTTGTAGCGATTGAATTTCAAATATTTATACATTCAGGATATATTTATTATTATGTTCATTTGAATAGTGTTAATGTTTTTAATCGTTTTGTGTATTGCTCATACGTTGATGAAACAAAAATCATAACAATAAAACAAGAGGTTGATGGGCTTAGTTTTTTAGTTAATAACGAAGTTTTATTTGAATCTTCAAGCACCTTTAAAGTTAATGAAATGTCTGTAAGTTTTGCTTATGCTACTGCTTATGAGTATATTAGAATTAATGAGGTTATTATGGAGGGTGTTTTTGGTAATCATATATTTAAATCAGAAACTTTTGCGTTAGAGCATTATAGTACTACATTTAAAAATTCTATAGAAATTGATACAACCGCGATACCTTTATCTGATCCATATATTGACATAATAGCTCCTGGGGACGTATTAAAGCTTGGACCAAATAAAGATGGATATTATGAAAATGTTACAATTAGTGGTTATATAGGTAATGGTTACTATGGTCTTTCTTTTTTTACATCCTACGAGTATGATATTGGTGACCCAATAACTATAGATAAACATGTGTGGTTATTTAATGATTATACAGCTACGGAGGATGTTGGAGCGTTGTATAAATTTAAGGCTTCAGATGGAGAATTTATTAGTTATTATAGTGGTAATAATTTTAAAGAAATATCAGCATGTACAATTTCAGAAATAGATGATATAGAGCAGATAGGTATAAAAAATTGTTTGATGTATGTTTCTGCCGCAACAATAAAGTTTTTAGACGTGTATGATCCAACAAAAGTACACTGTACAATGCTTATAGATAATTATGATGGTGCCGAGATATTTAAAATTTATGGTATAATAGTAAATAATAGTACTATATATAGATTGCAGTTAAAAACAAATTATTTTGATACTGTGTATGTTGAGAGTTCTTATAATTATCAATGTTCACCGATTAGAAATTTTGTAGAGACAGTCTTATTATCAGTAACCCCTATAATACTACCAAACACAGGCGTAAATACATCGGAAGTAAGGTGTAGTTCTAATGACCAATATGGGTATCCGTCAGTTAGGGCAACTGCACTATTTACTGAAAATAGTGATACAGGATATATTGGAGCTCCAATAACCCCCATAGGTGTTTTAGGAAATGCAGAAACTTTTTACATGTCGGGCACTGAAATAGATACTATAACTATAGGCGTTGAAGTGATACAACAAAAGTAATAGGTAATTTAAATGTCATATGAAAATATTGAAATTGAACAGTCAAATTTTTGTATAGGTCCACAAGCCGGTGCTTACTATACATTAACAAATATTGGTACCCATTATGTAGTCTATATAAAAAACAACACTGGGTTATTAGTGGATACATATACTTTAGGACCGGTAGATGCTATAGATGCAAAAGTTGATTATTCAATACGGGGATTTAAATATATAGGCCCTATAAATCAATTAAATCCAGCCAACGGTCTAATATTTTATAGTCTTGAGAGTATTGAATATATAAACTGTGAAAATTGTAATAGCAGATTAAGAATTGATGTGGATAGTGATATAACGAGCTGCCCTGTATGTTATCAAAATAATATTCAGTATTTAAAAGAGTATCCAGAAATGACATACTACATAAGTTTTATAAAAAAATGGGTAATGGATGATGATTTAAAGGTATTTAATTTATATTCAACAATAGAAAAGGTAAGTAATGTAATTAATAACTATAACGCTGTTGGATTTGCAATCGAAACTATAGATACAGAATTTAAAGATGACTCAGTTACAAATACTGGGTATGTTAATCTAACTACAGTTAGTGGAATTCAAAAATATGATACTATGGTACTGGGACCTAGTACCGATACTGACAATTTAAATGGTGTAGAGTATGTAAGTGTACATTCAGTTTCGGATCCAAAAGTAGAAATCACAACAATGGAATCATACATACCTACAAAGTATGAGTATGCTGTTGGGGATGGTGTAACTATAATAAAGTATATTTATTTAATGTGTAAATCGAAGAATATAAGTAATGATATGGGTTATTTATATAAATTAGATCCGAATGATTACGGGAATATTGTTGAAACAAATAGAAAATATGAATATAATTTTAGTACAGCAGTGGTGTGGTCTAAGTTATATAATGCAGTAGCTTTTGTTTATAATTCCCAGTTACTATTTACTAAGCCCTCCATTAATTATTTATACAGCACCTCAGTACAGTTGTTTAATTATTTTGAAGGGGAATCTTATACGATATATGATATAGATGTTATAGATACTTCTTTTTATATGTTACAACGTAATATTGTAAAACGTATAGATGGGGGTGGGGTATTAAGTTTTTCATGGGAAAATTATAATTACAGTGTAGAATCTGTTTTACCATCAACACATAATGTGGCTATTTTTTCTGATCCATCAGTTTTAATGGTTGGAAATAATTATTATATAACTATAACAGTCACAGATCAATTTGGGATAGTATTAGCAAATAAAAATATAGTTTTTACTAAGAATACAGAGTTTGGTATTTTTGATCCAATAGACGGTGTTGGGTTAACAAATAGTAATGGGGAATTTACAATTAAATATACTTTAACATCTGCATTAGAAAATGAATATATTATAATAAGTGCAAGAGTAGATGGGGCAGCAACACATTTAGGCAGTGGTTATGTGTGGACGAGTATTAATTTATTTATATATTATAGCAAGGAAGTAAATCACTTAATTGATTTAAGACCCTATAAAGATTTTGGAATAGAGGCTGATGATTGGTGGCCACAGAGATCTGCACACGCTGTGTATCTTTACTCATTTAATAAGTATGAGAGGATTGGTGGTTTTATATATGCTTTATCGTTTAGTTTTCATATGTACCCAGGAGGTGCAAATAATACAGTGTGTGTAGAACAAGGTGGAATAAGATTTGGTAAATCCAACGATGCAGATATTAGTTATGTTAATCATAGTTTTTGTATACAAAGTCCAATAAAAACTATTATATTAGATTGTTTAGGCGCAGCAAGTGATACTTTATTTTTAGATTCTTTAGCGGTGAGCAGGCATTTTTCTAATGATGTAAATAAAACAAGTGTTGATATTTATCAGTTTAGTTTTGTTTCAGAAGCACATCCTAAATTTTATTCATATAAAAATCCTTATAATACTTATATATGGATATTGTTAAGGCCTTATGCATTTAGTTTAAACAAAAATACACTTGTATTTAAAATAAAAGAAAGTTCTTATGCTGGCGATACTGGGTGGATTGATATAACTTCTAGTTTAATTGTCAAAACGATTGGGGCGCCCCCATCACCTTTAGGTTTAGATATTATGTGGGATAATATAATAGAATTTCATAATAATGGTGTTGTAACTGTACATATAGAGGTTTATGATGGCGCACCAACACCAAATAAAATAGAAATTACTTATTGGTTTGTAATAGTACCAGATTATCTTAAACCATATGTAGAAAATGAGTATCCGACAAGAAATAGTATAGATGTAAGTATAAATACACAAATATCTTTTAACATAGTGGATCTTGGGTCAGGTATAGATATAGAATCTATAGAGGTATATATTAAAGGTAGACAAGTACGTAATTTAAATATAGTAAATATTGAGCATGGGGTTTATGTGTGGTTTGACCCAGAAATATTGTTTATGTATTCAGATGTTATTGATATTGCGGTGTATGCACAAGATAAATCTGATAATTCTAATAGTATGGTAGATAAGTGGGTATTATATTGTGAAAAAAGTATACCACCTTGGTTTAATGACGGTTCTTTTTTGCCCGTTCAGTGTTCACAAGGGATAATAATAAGACCGGAGGTAAGTTTACAGGTCTATGGCGTTGGTGGAGGTGTAGATTTCAATGATATAGAATTTGCAGTTGATGATACTAAACGTAACGCATTAATTACCCCAATAATATATAGAATAGAATAATTAGGAGGATAAAGTGAGCGAGCCAATTTTAAGTTTTATATACAATACTTCAAATAGTGATACACCATATACTGGTACAGGTGAGGAAGTCGGTTCTTGGCAAAACATAGTTTTAACTGGAACTCCAGATACTAAAGTTTTTACTGGCGGTGGCATAAATGGTACAATTGATACACCAACAGCGGCTATAGGCAGTCGGGATGCCACATTAAGACCTTTAACTGGAACAACAGTTATTCCACAAGTTTTTATAGAGTCTACGAGTAAAGGTTATATGTATAATATTCCTTTAGCCGGAAGAAATACAAATAGGTATGTTTTTGGTGTTTTTGTCGATGGAAATGTATCATCGGATTTGTACCTGGAAGCCTGGGATACAAGCGATTTTCTTACAACATATTTACCAGTGGTTTCTGGTACTAGCACTTACCCATATTCAATGATAAATGCTATAAGAACTACAGACCAATCACCCCCAGACTCTTCTTGGCATGGAACTACGACATCAGGGGCTAGTTGTTTGGAAGGATTTGAAAATAGATTAAGATTAAAAAATGCTGATTCAATTCAGAATGAGACTGTTTATTATAATATGTATTTTTTACTTCCTAATGATTCCCCGTTATTTCACAATCAGCCTGTAGAAAGTTTTCGATATTTGTACAGTTAAAATAAACTAACTGTTATATTAATAACAGGAGAGAAATTTATGAGAAAAAAATTAACAATAGAATTTGTTAAAGAGTCTTTTGAAAAATATGATTATGAACTTTTAACTAAAATATATATAAACAATAGCCAAAAATTAGAATATATCTGTCCAAAAGGTCATAGACATTCTATAAGTTGGAGTAATTGGCAAAAGAGTGTTAGATGTCCAATATGTGTTGGGAAAGCCAAGTTAACAATAGAATTTGTTAAAGAGTCTTTTGAAAAATATGATTATGAACTTTTAACTAAAAAATATATTAATAATAAACAAAAATTAGATTATATTTGTCCTAAAGGCCATAGACACTCTATGACTTGGAATGATTGGCAAAAAGGTGTTAGATGTCCAACATGTGCTGGAAATATAAAATTAACAATTGAATTTGTTCAAGATTCTTTTAAAAATGCTATTTATGAACTTTTAACTAAAAAATATATAAATGCGTATCAAAAATTAGAATATCTTTGTTCGAATGGCCATAAACATTCAATAACGTGGAATGATTGGCAACAAGGAACAAGATGCCCAACATGTTTTATTAATTCAATGAAAAATGGAATAGAATCTGTTAGAAAATCTTTTGAAAAGTACAATTATAAACTTTTAACTAAAATGTATATTGATAGTCATCAAAAATTGGAATATATTTGTCCGAAAGGTCATAAACATTCCATGTCTTGGAACAATTGGCAACAAGAAAAAAGATGCCCAACGTGTGCTAATATAAGTAATTATGGTAGCGGTAATCCAAACTGGAAAGGTGGCATCTCAAAAGAACCTTATTGTCAAGATTGGACAAACGATCTTAAAGAACTTGTTAAGGAACGTGACGGACATAAATGTATGAACCCCGATTGTCGGTGCAAAGATAAAACGTTAGCGGTTCATCATATTAATTATAATAAAAAATTTTGTGGGGCTGAAAATCTTATTACGATTTGTAGATCTTGTAATTCTAGAGCAAATACAGATCGAGAATGGCACGGAGCTTGGTACAAAGCAATAATATACAGGAGAGGGTATAAATATGGAACTAGAATATGAATTAATTAACAACAATAAATTAACTAATAGATCAGATAAATTAAAACATTTTAATAGAATGGATGCAACAGACGGAACAATTTTTGGTTCCCACAATACATTAGTTTCTATAAATCCATTTAAGTCTAGATTAATAGTTACATACCCTGATGGTACAAAAATGGTCGGTAGTAATCTATTTGATACTGGTTGGGATAGTGTCAAGGATGGCATAGAAATGTTAATGTATGAGTTATCCACAGGGCATTTAATAGTAATACCAAAATTTAAAGCATATTTACCACTAATAGAAGTTAGTGATAGTTTACAGGGCAATAGAATATTTCATAATATAAATGTGAAATGTATGGGAAATAACCAAATGTTTAATTATAGAATTGTTTTGAAGCAGGGTAGAATTACAAAATATAAAATAGGCGACATAATTATTACTAAAGAGGTTAAAGTAATAGACTCTCCAAAATGGAGATTTTCTGCCGCATAAGAGGGATTTTTATGACTATATCAATAACCAAAAATTTCTGGAATAGTACAACAGACCAATATAATACAATAGCAAAAATTGTTTTTACATCTCCAAATATAGATAGCCCTGCTGTTGCTGGAACTAGATCACATATTTTACCGGGTTCTGATTTTATAGGGTCATGGTTTGAAGCCGTTGATCTAATGCATAGAATATCTTGGAATGAAGATCCCCCAGATAAACAGGCAACATATTTTGCCAAATTAAGTATGAATCAAGATGAGGCTTTTAATTTTAATAGTGATATGACTGTGAGTGTTGTTTCTAATTATCCTGTGATATTTTCTGGCGGGCAAGTAGTAAACTATAATAAAGATGAATATGGTATTGTAGATACCGCAGTTTCTGGAACTATAACTACATTTGGCGGGCAACTATTAGGGTTTATAAAAGAGAATGTAAAAAAGGGCGGAGCAATTCATGGGGATATCAATGTTATTTATAGAACAGCACCAAATTCAGTGGATATTTATACTTACGACGTTATAAAAAATGTTTGGGACACTTATTTAGAAGCACCAGATAATTTTGGTGACTACCCTTCGATATTAAAAATAGGAACAAAAATATATTGTATAAAAGGTGATAGTAGTAATGTATTCTGGGAGTATGATACTGTCAGTTTTATATGGACTAATCTATTTAATCTACCGGTTATCGCAGATAATTATACATTCATAGGAAGTTTTGATGATGAGAATAAAATATATTTTTTAAAAGCTGGAAATTCAATTTTATATGAGTATAATGTATTGAGTAATACGTGGGATGGTGGTATATCTATTACACTTTCAGGGCACGATGAGGTTTGGTATGGACCTTCTTTTTGGAAGTATAATGATAAATACTATATGTGGGTTGCAGCTAGAGATTCTAGTACTGTAGGTTTAAGGTGTGTAGAAATTGATACTTCTACAGGGGTTGCTACTGATAAGGGTTTATATAAAGATATATCGGCAGCAGATATAACTAATTTTATATCTTTTGGTAAGGACACAACATGTAGTGGACTATATGGGGCTGGTATTTCTACTTTAAGTCATTATAATTTAAATGGTACTGATAATGAGTTTTTATACTCTTTTCATGATGTTACACAAAGTGGTATTGATATAATTAAAGAAGGAGATTATTCATCTGCTGATTGTTTTATAAATCCACAAGATCTTTTTTTTCCCACGCAAGAAAATATAAATCCAGAGGTAGCTTCTATTACTACTATTAGTGGTGGGAATGGTTATTATTTTTTAGATAGGGAAAATAATTTTATAGACACATATTTATGTTTATATAATTTAACTGCCTCAGGGACATCCACTAATTGTTCTACTTCTTATAGTTTATTATCTGGAGAATCTTCAGACACAGCTTATACTAATTTAACAGAATTGAATGATAGTATATATTTATTAGAAGGTGTTTATTCAAATTCATTATGGAAATATAATATTGGTACAGAAGTTTGGTCTGTAGATGGTTGTATAGCAATCGATGAATTTAATACAGATCAAAAATATACTGTAAAAGAACATACATTTTTATTAAGCGATGATACAGACTTATATTTATTGAAAGGTGCGGGTTATAACTCATTTTATAAATATACTACAGAATCTGGTGTTTGGTCACAATTAGATAGTATGGCTGGTATCTTATCAGAGTATGCTCAAGGAGTTTATGTATCGTCTAATGATAGTATTTATGTTATACAAGGGAAAGATTCTTCAGCACTGTGGAAATATGATGTGTCTGGTGGTTCGTGGAGTATCATGACTGGATCTCCAAGTAGTTTCACTTCTAATTGTGGTTTTCACTACCCAGTATGGGGAGGGGATTACATTTATGCAACTCGCGGTAGAGGATATGGTCATTTTTGGAAATATAAAATCTCTACAAATGAATGGGTACCAAATACCGGGTTACTATTATATGATTCTTTAATCACAGGATTAACGTCTAGAGGAACTTCTGATAGTAATGGTAAAATATATAGTATAGATACTATTAGTGTTAGTGAGTACAGGGTAGCTACTGATTTATGGTTACGTATAGATGGGTATATTTCATATAATGATCTTAATAAGAATTTTGTTTCTAATGACACCGGTTCTGATTTATATGTGGCAGGAGGTTCTGGTTTAAGATCATATTCTGTTGATAACTTAGCTATTATATCAGAACAAACTAATTATGATTTGACTTTTAGCGAGGTTGTTGGTACTAGTATAGTTTCAGTTACTAGCTATTTTAATACCTGGGAAAATAATTTGAGTAATGATGATATTTGGGCTGGGGCAAAAAATACTATTATATTCGAAGCCACAAATGGAGAAGCATATGCCTGTAAACTAACAGCTTGGGATGATGAGACACATGCTACTACTGCTAATCAAATTTTAAACGGAGATCATTATAGAGTTACTTGTGCAGCTTATAAATCAATAGGGGGATCAAAAACAGAACCATTATCAGGAAATCATACAGACACCATAGTGCATCCAGTAGGCGTGGATACAGTATTAAAAGGTGACGATTCTTATTATGGTACTTTTACATTTATACACATACCTAACGGAGGGCCAACAGGGGATGAACATGGTGAGTATTTAATATTCCTTCCAAGATTGGCCGGTATTGATGATACATTTTCTGCTGGAAATTATGATTTTGTAACTACATTCCATTATAGCTATACTTAATAATAATTAGATTCACTACTAATTATATCTTTGTAGGGGTGGTTTATGGCAGAATATAAAAATAATATACACGTTAATTTTGATGTAAATGATAGTATAGATGCTATTACATATTTACCATCTGTTTTTAGAATACAAAGTTCTGAAAGTGGTATATTTAATATAAACAATGATTTATATATTAGTTTAGTTGATGCTATTGATACCTATGATATTCAGGTTGAAGCAACTCTAAGTGGTGTATTAAAAAGTTCAAATTTTAACCATATAGTAGATATTTCTATGGATGATCTATTTATGGATACACCAGTGCCTATAGAAGTAAATTTTTGTACTTCTATCACTACTAATAAAGTTATTTCATATGTATCTACATTTTTAATCTATAGAGACATATTTGGTACAGAAGATATAGATGTTTCTTCATATATAGGTACTAGTTATGATGCTTCTTTTACCGATATACAAAATATATTTCATATTTATATAGACGCAGTAGATGTTAAAACTGATGTACCTGTAGATTTATATATATCTAATAATAAATATTATAATTACCCTATGGATCAGTACTCTACGATATTGGATTTAGTTGGTATAGGTATGGATTTTGAACAGGGGCCTGGTAAAGTAGCTAATACACAGTTGGATGCTTTTTCTTCAGGGTTAATTTTGAATGGAGAGGTTTTATACGATTCTTATTGTACTGAGAGTGGGGTTGTTGGTGGGTGTAGATCGGATATTACTACTATATCTGGTGGACAAACTTATATTCAAATGGACGGATTTTCGTCTTTAGTTAATATTAGTGGGTCGGTTAATTGTGACATACGTACATGGAGTTTAGAATTTGGTGATTTTTTTGCTGATCATTGGAGTGTTACTACTGCGTCAGGGTCAGCATGGATAGATATAATAGATACATTTTGTAGTATTGATACAGGTAACTGTTATTTTTCTGTTGATGGGGAAAGGGTTGAATCTACATTTGTTACTATAGATGGTGGATACAGGATGTGCTATGACCCAATAGATAATTTTAGTACTCTATTAGAATTTCAAATGGATGTACATGCACAGAATTTTTATGGTGATATATTAGAGAATTCTTATAAATTTTTATATGGTGCCGATATTAGATTGCATGAAGTAGTTACTTTTGTTAATAAAAAATATATTCCAATATGGGCAAAAGTAAACAATGTAATGGATTGTCCTGAATTTTCTACAGTTGCTTATAAATTTGAAACAAAAGACTACTATGGTAAAGATTTAGGGGCGTATATAAATCCAGTAATAGGAGTTGATTTACCTGTGATTTTATATCCACAAAATACATTCTTTTTTTATGGTCGAACTTACCGTATAGGAATTTCTGGGTTAAAAGATTTTTCTGGGAATGTAAAGTCTGATTACATATATACCTTTACTATAGAGAACCCTTTAGAATGAAAAAATTAACATACGAATATATAAAAGAAAATATAGAGTTGGAAGGTTACATACTATTAACTAACTATTATATTAATAGCAAGCATAAGTTAAGATGTATTTGTAGACGAGGTCATTTATATAATGTTACTTGGTCAGATTGGAAGTCAAAAAAAAGATGCCCTAAGTGTTATCATATTGATAGGGCAAAAAGATTACGTTTAGATTTTAATGGTATAAAAAAAGAATTTAGAAAAGAAGGGTGTTATATACAATCTACAGAATATATTAATGTAGATCAAAAATTAGATTATATTTGTAAACGTGGACATAAGCACAGTATAAGTTGGCACAATTGGAAAAGTGGTTGGAGGTGTCCTTATTGTCACCATGAAGATTTGTCAAAAAAAATGTCTGGTATAAATCATCCAAACTGGAAAGGTGGTATTTCAAAAAAATCCTACTGTCAAGATTGGACAAATGATTTAAAAGAACTTGTTAAAGAACGAGATGGTTTTAAATGTTTAAATCCATGTTGTTTGTCAAAAACCCCGAAGGATTTAACGGTTCACCATATAGATTATAACAAAAAATCTTGCGGGGCGGAAAATCTTATCACTGTTTGCAGATCTTGTAATTCTAGAGCTAATACAAATAGAAATTGGCACGAAGCGTGGTACAAAGCGATTTTAAATAAAAGATATAATTATAAATAGAAATAATATTTAATAGGAGGTATTAATTATGGGTGCGGTATCAAGATGGGTAAAATATGGTATAGATGCAGTAGGTGTAGCACATGACGGAAGTACAAATTGTAGGGGTGATAGGGGGTTTTCTATAGGGACCGTAGATCCTAGCGATAAAATGACATTAACTGGAACAACAAATAGACTATATCTATCTATAGATGGTGAAAGTGGTCCTTATGTTACACTTGTTTCCGGTACTAATTTGGATGCTAGATTTATAGCTAAAGATATAACGGAAAAATTACGTGCTATTTCTGGACATACAGGAACTAATTGGACAAACGCTATTTGTAAGTGGGAAAATGCACATGATCAACAAGCTTGGATAAGTTATGGTCATAGATTTAAGATTTACTCCGGTGATTCAGGGTCTTTTTCTACTGTTGCTGTTACAACTGGGAATACAAATGACGCTGGAGAAACCTTAGGTTTTGGGACAGCTAGAGAAAGAGGTGGAAGAACCGATAATTTGGCATCACATTCATATGGGTTTCAAGGTACAGTGAGTGTTTCCGGTGTTTATGAAGGGTTATTTGATGAGGTTTATAAAATTGTAGTATCTAATGATCACGAGGAAGTAAGAGGTATAGCAACACCAACAAAAGGTGGGAGTAATACATATGACGGTACAATTACTACAGGGGGTATTTATAACGCAACTGTAGACTCCTTATATACAATTTCTGTGAATGCTACCAGCGCAACTATGGGTGCGGGCGCAGGTAATGTACCTACAATTACTTGGACATCAAGTGGGGACGACGATGATAGTTCTGGACCTGTAGAACTATTGTACCCAGAACATTGGATTAATATAGGTAAATATGGTCTAATGGTTAAATTTTCTGATGCTGTGTTTAATACCTGTTCTCCAGCTTGGACTATACAATGTAGAAAACCAGATTATGCTGAGGGTACAAATAATGAATCCGCAGTGGGTACAGCTAAATATGTTTGGGCATCGGATAGAGGAGAAATGTCAGATACCCCAGTAGCTACAGTATCCGGTGTTTATACAGCACTTGGAACTAAAGGTTTAAATATAAAATTTGAACCCACAGACTCTACGGATAAATTACAAGCTGTAGATGAGTTTTATGTTTATTGTGCGGGACCAGAGCCTGAAGATCATGGTGGAGGTGGTATAAGCAGTTTAAATTATGGAAATGTTACAGTATCAACAGAATCGGATGTTAAATGTGTTATGTTTGAGGTAATGTCTGGAGCAGTGGAGGTATCAACTGTAAGATTTGGATTACAATCAAATGGTACTTTTGTTCATCATAATGATCAGGATGCCGATACGAAATTTAGATTTGGTACGGTAGGCATTGATAACTATGCGTTGGGTGCTGGATTAGATGAAAAGATAGAATGGAGACAAAATGTTACAGCAGCGGATATTGATAGTAATACACCGCCACCTTATTTATATGCTACCAAAGAAAACTTGAGTGAGGTTAGTACGGCAGACGATTCTGAATCTGTTGGAAATTTCGGGTTAGTGAGTGATGTAATCTTTGTTAATATTCATTTAGGCTCTAGCGAGACCGGAGCAAATTCTAGCGTGAATATGCGCGCGTATTACGATTATTCTTGATATAAGGTATTGAAATGATTAATAAAATTAAATTATGTAAATGCGGTTGTGGTAAAGAAGTAAAATTGGGGAATATATACATACATGGACACAATAGAGCTGGTTTTTCAAGTTACCCTAAAAATGATAAATGGTCAATTAAATATGATGGATGTATCAAGTGTGGTTCTATAATGGAGAAGCATGCAGGTAGGGGATTGTGCGCATCTTGTTATAGAAAATTTATTTATTATCGTAAAAAACAAAAAATTGGGAAGTGGGCACGAAAATATACAAAATGTATACAATGTGGTACTAATAATTCACCGCATAGAGCAAGAGGGGTATGTCGTAAGTGTTATGATATTAATACTAATTTAAGTAATGGAAAAAGTAAACGTAATTTCGGACAATGGTCTTGGTATCATAAAGAATGTCAGAAGTGTGGAACAACGGCATCCCCTCATAGTAAAGGAGGTTTGTGTACGGATTGTCATGAGCAAAGTAAAAGAGACCTAAGCAAATGTGCCCCTTGCCCTGTATGTGAGTTTATGGTAGAAAAGTTAAATCAACATTTAACAATGAAGTCTAAAAAATGTAAAGCCCATTATGATTATCAATATAAAATGTTTAGACAGTATTTTGATAGTGATTTGAATCTAAGTGATATAGCTGAGGAGATAAATGGGGAGAGGCACGCTGTTACACGACAATTCAATAGGTTTTTTGGAAAGGAAAAAACAAGAATAAGAAATGAAGCTGTAAAACGTTGTAATGTGTCTGAAAAAGCAGTAATAAATCATAATAGTAAAAATAGGTTTGGCACCGTGGTTGAATATAAATCACCAAATCAAGGCATAATAAAATTAAGATCTAAATTGGAGGCTAAGTATGCTAATATTTTAGATAAAAATAATATAGATTGGTATTATGAATGTAAATCTTTTCAATATATAGATAAAGATAATAAAAGAAGGACTTATACACCTGATTTTTTTCTTCCAGCGCAAAATAAATTTATAGAAGTAAAAGGGTTTAAACAAAGTAACGCAGATTATAAAATTGAATGGCTACAAAATATTGGAGTTAATATAGAAATGATAATGCAAAAAGATATAAAGGAGGCATTATGTATAGAGGATGGGCAGCGACATTAAAAGATGGTAGGGTTTTAAGAGAGGATACTGTTGAGTGGATAGACGTACCAAAAAGAGATATAATAAAATTATCTTTAATATATGATAAAAAAAGATGGGACATAGAAAATAAGCAAGCTTATTTTATTAAGACTAGAGTCTCGGTGGTACCTGGTAATAACGATAGTTTTAGGGTAGAAAAAAGAATGGTTGGGTGGTATGAGGGAAAGGACAAATTGGCTTATGTTATAGATGAGCACACAGGGAGCTGTAAAATAGAGGTTTTATAAATGGCATTAGATAATAAAAAAATAACAAAAGTTTGTAAATATTGGAATGAAGAAGAGTCATCCGTGTGTTCTTATTGGAGTTCCAGTAGTACTTCATGCACACATGGCGGCACAGATGGGATATACCCAACAGAGTATCCAACCTGTAATTTAATTGGTACTAATTTAAAGTGTAATTTATACAATGGTAAGGGGGTAGAGCCAAGGTGTATCTTACCAGATGTACGTAGAGGGGGTATTAATAGACGAACAGGTACTCAATGGATAACAAAAGATGAAAATGATAGTTGGGTGGGTTTTGATGATATAACTTGCTATGGTTCATGGGGGTTTTGTGATGGAGATCCTGATGGGCTCGGTAACGGTTATGGATCTGGAGATGGTTTAAGTATAAAGTGTGCAGGGTATAACCCTAGTGAGATGGAGTTTGGTAGTTATTTTGGGGATATTCCATTAGATATCCAAATATGTAATTATCGTGCTATTATTGGTAGATGTGCTTGGTGGAATTCTGAGGCATCTATGTTTCTTATAGATGATAGTGGTAAGGTGGTAAATTCTATAAGTATGTGCGTACATACAGACGCAATGGTTGATAAATTTAAAAACACACATTTTGATGAGGAATTAGGTATTTTTGTACTACCGTGCAATGGTGCTGTTTCTGATTGTCCTTTTTATACAGGTATAAAATGGGAATATTGTATAAATAAAAAATTACACAGTGGTAGTAAAGTAAGAGCTGAACAAATACAAGAGCTTAGATACTATTTGAGAAAAAATAAATGGGATGCCGAATCTTTTTCTAACACCTTTTATAACCCAGATATATATGCTTGGGATAGGGCCTCTGGTTTAATTATAAAAAAAGTTATGTCTCCTTCAGGTGTAATAGAAGATAATACAGTTTTAAATGTGATCAAGGTAGGATTTGAAGATTTTTCGAGTTTTAATTTATCTTTTAGGAACATTGAAATAGATAGTGGGACTAAAGAAGAAGATATAGACGTTGATTATCCTACGTTAATAGAAAACCTATCCTTAGACGGAATGTTAACCCCGTTAATACTAAATGTATTTGATCAAAAGGTAGGTTCCTCAGAGAGTGATTTAACTAATATATTTGAAATGGTGGACATATTTGATGAGACTATTCTTATTTTAGGAGAAACTAGATTTTTTTTATCGAAGCCCTATGTTTTAAATTTATCCTCTATAGATATAGAAGGGTTTCCTGTGGAATTAAACCAGTATTCTTCTATGTTTGAAATTAGAAAAAATGTATCAAGTACTAAATATAATGAAATTTGTGAACAAATAGAGAGCAGATTGAATTTTTATATAAATTATAGTAAACAAGATGTTGGTTTAAATATTACACCTATTAGTGTGTTAAATGGTGGGGAGTTTTTTATAAAGGTAAAAACTATAATTGGGAACAATACTATTATAGTTTTTGATAAGGGCGGTGGTTCTTGGGATTATGATCGAGTTGAGGTTGAAAAAATATATCATGGGGTAGTTATAGCTCAGACAGAGTTTAATGTTACTTCTGTTGAAGGGGTAATAGAATACCCACCATATTATCCAGCAAGTTTTTGTGGTGCAGAAAATACAAATACATCTTTTAATAAAAAGATTTGTTTCGAATTAAAAACTTTTGGGGATGGAAAATCAGAAATAGAACATGTATACAATGATTATGTTATACCAAATTCATACGATGGTAAGACTTATGAAGTAGGGTATATACCTTATGAAGTTACATTACCATCAAAAATTTTATCTTATGATGACGGTAATATAATACCATTAGGTATTGGTGGTTATTTATTGTTAATAATACCAGATGAAGATAATTTATTACAAAGTATATATAAACCATGGATGATTGGTGATGCAGAAACAGACGAGGATATAATATTAAAACTTGAATATAGCATCGAGCATGAAGATGATCAAAGCGTGGCTGTTGCTCAACAAGTAGCAGACAACAAAGCATTTGATTTAGAACTTTTTATGCGGTCTGAAAAATATCTACCTATTAATCAGATTATTGTTAAACCAAAAGACGTCAACACCCTCCATGCTGTTGGTCCTGGATGTTTTATTGAGTTAAAAAGTATAAAAATCTATGAAAAAAAAAGTTTTAATGAGCCTTCAAGTGGTACAAAATGTGATTATATTGATTCTAATGATGCAGTTTGCGGTAAAGATACTGTATTTTGTAAAGATGAAACTAAATTTGAACTTATTAGTAATACGGTTGGACAATTGTCTGCTATTAACGACGAAACTTTACTTATTTCTGTAGTTTTCAAGAGTAAAAAAACAGGTAGAATTTTAGGAGTGACTAGAACTAAAATGATAACCTGGGTTAGAAATCCTTCTTGTAGAGCAGCACCTATATTTTATAAATGGGCAACAGAATATGAAGAATTTGATATGATCCCACTGCAATATTATAGATTTGATCATATTGGTATAATAAAAAGACCAGCAAGTGACTCCTATATCAGATTAGAGACTATACCTGGTTTTGGTGATTTTATAATGCATCCATTTGTTTTTTCTCCAACAACAGCCTTATATAACATGGATCCAGATGTATTGTTTTTGTTAAACTTACCCGCAGAAGACTTTGTTATAGAATATTATAGAACAGAGGTTTTAGGAAGTGTAGATACAAAATATGAAGAGGGTGTGTGGGATAGTTCGTCACACACCATTCAGTATTTTAAATCATCCTCCATAACTGCATCTGAAGAAGTTGTTTATACTCCACAAAGCGTGAAACATGGTTATTTTGATATGTGTAAACTATGCACACCAAAAAGTACTGTTACTATGTGGGCGATCGTAGCATTTGGCGGGGTAAATACGTTTTGTATGGCTAATTATTTGCCGGCAAATTTAGTCAGTTTAAATCCCCCAATGTTTACAGGTGCTACCATGTATTACGCTGGGATTGGGATAGGTTATTTTGAAGAGTGTGCAATGAATATTCCTCAAGGTTTTATTAAGAGTAATCAGCACACAAAAGAATATAGTTATGGTAAATTTGGTGGTGGAACAAGAGAAGTTATGGATAGTTATAGGAGCGTAGACAATGTTTGTTACGATAGTGGTGAGGTAAATTTTAGTGATTATAAAGATTTAATTGCATTTGAGGGGTTTAAAAATGGTAATATGTCTTTAGAAGAAAAAATTAAGGGTAATTTAGATATTCAGGATTATTTGTTTCGTAAATGGATGCCTATATATAATACTTTTTCAGCATCGGATTTAAATAGTAATCTGGTTGATTACCCATTCGAAGAGTATACCTTTGATTTAAAATCTCCTTATTACCATCCTTTTTCTATATATACTGCAGAGAGTATAGATGGTGTATCAATTGCAGAAAAAATAGTACAAAATATTCCCGAAGAAGCTGATATTGATGCCCCTATATTTAAAACGTATGTTTTTGATGATGTTTTTAATGCTTGTACCTTTGGTAATACATTTTTAGGGACAATGAACCCCGATGGTACATACGATGGGGAGGTTGAGGGCGCAGAAGGTTTAGTTTATCCAAATATAGCCGGTGCCCAAGCTAATCATCCAAACACTTCTTGGTTATCTTTTAAAGAAAAACCTACAGAAGGTGGTGAAGGTAGTGAAGGCGGGGGAGATGGTGGATCAGAGAGTATACAGTGGGTTTGGAAAGAACGTTTATACCCTGTAAAAAGATTTTTTAAAGTAAGCAGTCTTAAAAGTAATATTGAACAAGACATAATTAAAAAAGAAGATATTAATAATTTTCTTGAGCCTATGTTAAAAGGTTCTTATATAGAAGTAGCTGGAAAAGTAACTAATTTTTTTGAATGGCTGTCTATAGGGGCATCAAAATGTGTTTTTAACTATGAATTAAGAGAATATAATTTATATTGTGAAACTAAGGAATCTAAATTAAAAATTTTATTTTTAAACAATGAACAACTAAAAAATGAACAACCAAGTATGTTTTTTTTACAATTAAACGATGGGTACCCAAGGGGAGTAAGTAAACATGGAACTTTTGACCCTGAAGAAATGCAAAATATAGATGGAACAATAGCTGGTTTTGAAATTAGGAAATTATATGAGTTTTATACCACATGTACTAAAGATCCTTGGGAAGAATATATAACATTATTTGATAATGGGTATGTGGATATATTTATGGATGACCCAGAAGAAGATGCTATTGAAGATGATAGGTATTATTATGACAGTAACCCAGCAACGTGCAATAAATCCTATTTTCAGAGAGGAATAAATATTGATTTATTAGTTTTTAATGCATGTAATTTACCAAGTATTAATACAATAATAGAATCTTATGATATCAGTGTTTCTATTGCCCCCGATCTTGAAGCAAGTAACTCTGCTTATACTTCAATAACCCCAAATGAATGGTTTCCAAATTTTTCTTATTGTCCTAATATTGTTTATAGGGAAAGTAATTCAGAAATTGTAGATATTTCATTTAAATGTAAAGAAAAGGTCAGCATTTCAAAAATAATATGTAAATTTAAATGTAAAAAAGAACAAGAATATAAAGATTCAGAATTTTTTAAAGAAATAAAAGTTGATTATTTATATAATGTACCAGAGGTACAAGTAAAAGTTAATAACAGTGTAGTATATCAAACAGAAGGGATTGAATTTTGTGTTGAAGCTACTCCTTTGAAAGATAAAATTGAATACGAGGGTGGTGAGATTATAGGTTCTAAACAGGGTGCTGTAGAGTATAATTTTGAGACAATAGAAGAAAATCAGGTTAAAATACTTGATTGGGAAGTTAATTTATTAGAAGATGCTACTTACAACGATACTATAACCATTTCATTTAGAATGAAACCTACATCTTCTGAACTTATTTCAGCCGGACTAATAGATACATTAGAGACATTTGAAAATAGCGATACAATTACATATACTGAGCATTGTTTTTATCTTGAGTGTGTTTATATATACGATACACAGCTTGTGGATGCTTATGAAGATATTGAGATAAATAATTCTAAATATTTTATTTCTACAGGTAACTTTGGAGATTTTCAGCCTAATAAGTTTGATATTTCAAATATAGAACGAGCTTTTTTAAAACAAGGAAATGGACTTAATAGAATCTCTACATTAACACAGACGGATGGTTTTGATGGTATGGTTTTTTATATGGGTTCAGCCAACGAGTGCACTAGTATTGATAAATGTAGGGGGCGTTTGATGGGGAAAGTGCAAGATATAGAATTAAAAAAAGAAGACTCTGATGGGGTCTTATCAACTTTAGAAGAGTATGAAGGGGCTCAAAATAACTTATATCAAGATGCTATAGATAAAGGAGAAACATTTTTTACTATGAACTCTGTTTGTCCACCTGGGTTGGAAGTGGTGTTAAATGATAATTGTATAGAATTTCCACGGTGGAATTGTATTTTTACAAATAAAATGGTTTTACCACTTATACCCCCTTTAGATATGGAACCTATCCAACCAGATGGTTATTATTTTGATTGGGGTTTAGATAAGATTATTAAAAGACAGTGTTTTAGGCAAGATGCTGGATTAGTAGATTGTTTTGATGGGTATAAATTAAAATCTTATACTGACCAAGATAAAATTGTTGGTGTTTCTTTAATGGGTGAAATATGGACATACGCTGGATCTGTTCAATCTAGAGCCAGTTCTACAGTTTCTAAAGGGTGGTCAGCCAATAAAAATGAATTAGGAGCTAATGATGAGTTTTATAAAAAATTAATAATTCTTCAAAATAAACACTCTTCAGAACAAGATACTTTACGAAATGGTAATGAGCGGAAAATATTGGAGTTAAATAGAGATAACAAAAAAGCACTTGAAGATCTTCATACCGAGCACGTTGGTAGTATTAAAAGTCTTGAAGGCGATGAAAAAATAGATATGGAATTAGAATATGAAGAAGAGAAATATAATTTACTTAAAGAACAAACAACCATATTAATAGATACTAATATAGATCAACTCAATGCGTGGACAGTACTTATATCAACGCAGTATAGAGAAGTAGAAGCAGAAAATTTATTTTATGTAACACGTAGGAAGGTTGTAGCTTCACATATGTCCCCGAATATGTATATAATTAAAATGGAGTATGATACTGGACAAAGTGTTGAACTTTTAGAATTAGAAAAAACACAAAAAATAGATATAATAACTTTAACACATGATTATGATGTAAAATTAATAGAAAATGAGCGACGGAAAGATTATGACGATATAAATTCAGATGAAGAAACTGCAATAGAAAATAATAGACAATCTATAGAGGAAGAATTTAATGAGGAATATGATACTTTAAAAGATGAACAAGAAGAAAGTATGGAAAATTTAATCAATGAACAAAAAGAATCACGCGAATCATACTATAATAGTAATGGTATAGAAGAAGAAGGGCCCACAGAGACTTTAGAATATTTACATCAAGCAATGTATGGGTATGGCACACAAGAAGAGAATAAACAATTGATGTATGGAGATGTAAGTTCTATGGATGATATAAGTGTTACTGTTTCTGCAGATAATGATGATTTAGTTGATTACGGTTTAGGTACAAATTTTAAGGTACAGAGAGAAGCTTATTATTATTTATTAAAAGAAAAAGGGTTAACTACAGAATTTTTTCCACCACCAATAATGGCTTATTATGTTAAGTAAAAGGGATTTTTAAATATGGCTTTTAATATATTAGCATCAGCACGCAGCATAAAAAATTGTTATGAATGTATGTATGATTCTTTGAATTTTCATAAGTTTGAATTCACTGAAAAAGGGAATCTACGTGGGTGGGATCTTACATCTAATGTTTGTTTATATGGGTGTTGGTCTGAATTTTTATTTGGGCACTCAACAGATCGTAAATGTTATATAAGCAGAGAAGAAAATTTTATACACATAGAAGCAGAGCATCAATATATAATTAAGTTAACTATGAGGGTAATCAATAGAAATTTAGATGTATTAAAAGGTGCAGGTAGTTTAACTACAGGGCGTATACAATGGGTAAGTATAGAAGAGAGTATATGGGATGATATTAAACAAAAAGATTTTTCCATTGTGGCAGATGGAAAATGGCATATTTATACATTAAATATGGGGCCGAGTACTTCTTGGGTTGGCAGGATTAATAATTTAAGAATCTATCCATTTATAGATGGGTGGGAAAAAGATAGTTTTGCAATTTCTTCTATAGGGTTGGGAGGTGTAGAAAAATATAATTGTTCAAATACAAATTGTTCCTATAATCAATATTATTCTCATCCATGTAAAGGAGCAGGATCATTTGGATCTATAACATCTAAAGAAAATTTATCAGAAGCATATACAACTATTTCAGGCGTAAATGATATTTTTAGTATAAATATAAATAATTATGGGTATGAAAATTTAAGTCTTGGAAATAATATAGATCTTAATGGTATTGAAATAGCAGCGCTTTTAAATAAAAAAATATCTGACTTAGGTATTGGATCATACGCATACTCAGTTGTAGAATATATTAATAAATGTATAAAGATTACCTCTGGAGCAATCGGTATTGATAGTAATATAAAAATAGCCTATAATAATGCAGCTGTTACACTTGGGTTTTTTAATGACACGGGCGAGGATATATCAGATTATGAAATAGGTAGTGGTTGTGTAGATGGCTATAGTTGTATGAGTAGTGCTATACTAACTGTAGATGTTTTAAATAGGATGGTTGATGGTAATATAAAGTCTGCAGCCTATACACATGTCCCAAGTAACTACAGTGTTAGCAGTGGGAGACTTGATTATTATAATGTTGTTTCAGAAACTATGGATTATAGAACTGGAGACGGTTTAAAAAAAATTGCTTGGAATAATAGATTAAATACAATAATAGATATATCACACCCTATAAATACAAACGGTAAAATACATAATATACATATTAGTGGGAAAGTGTATAGTGATGATCAAGCAAAAGTATTTATACTTAGACCATTAAAGAATGGTAAGTATAAAACTATATATACATTTAATTTAAAAGTTAAAGACTCAGTACAATTATCAAGAGAGATTATATTTCATAGTGTAGAATGCAATGTTTATGTTCAAAAAGGAGATGTATTAGGTTTTTATAATATTGATCTTTTTTATAGCGCAGGAAAAAAATCAACACCAGATGCTGTATTTTTTCATATAGATGGAGAAATATCTGGAACATTTAATCCTGGAAAATTATCAAATTATGGGGTAGCAGGGTTTTTATATTTTTGTTTTAGTGATACTAAACAAACTAATACGATTTTTGATGTTGATTTGGGAGATAGAATTAATATTAAAAATATAAATATTTTAGGATCAATATTAAATACTGATAATACTTTTAATATTGGAATATGTAATGACATTGGTTTTTTATGCGAGCTTTATGAGGAACAGCATCGGCACCCACAGGTGGGCGGCGCTGTAATACATAACAATAAAGGGTACGGGCTGAGTGCTTTAACAGATGGGGTTATTGTTTCATTGGATGGAGGGGTTGGGGATCAATACGGGGTTGATTCAGATGGTTTGTGGATCACAGGAGAGTCATCTTATTTTTATGTAAATGGTGACGAGGAATTTTCTACGGAAGAAGAAGATTCAGATACTATGGGGGGGTATATGTTAGATCATCGCTCCATACCAGAAATGTTTGAAAACGACCCAGTATCATTATTTTTGACTTGGGATTATGGTTTTTCTATCCCAATAAACAAAGTAAAAATATATTTTAAGGAACCGTATAATTTTAGAAATATGGAATTATCTTATTATTTAGGTGCATACAACGCTTCTGGTAATGCGACTTTAGAACCATATTTTAATAGAATACCGAATTATAATTTAGTAACATTAGATAACAGGCCTATTGAAAAAGATAATAATGTTTACATCTATGATAATCCAACATACGCAAAACCTATATTTGAATACGAAACATGTATAAACGCAGATGCGGTAAGAGTTGTTTCTCAAACTAAGTGGTTTGGATATGAGTGTGAATTTGATTCTGTAGATGCATATGGTTTTCGTATTTTTAGTGACTACCATAAAAGTACAAAAATATCAGAAATTGAAGTTTATACAGAATTTGAAACAGAAAATACTATTTCTTTGTGTGAGCTTTTAAATGTATCTTGTTCTAAATATGGTGATTTATGGTCAACAGTAGATTTTTTTGAAGTGTCAGATGGAGAGTTTACTGGGGTTATAAGTGATAGCCCTAGGTATGTAAAATTTGAATTTTTAGCTGCACAATCAATTTTTCAAATAAATGAATTAGGTTGTGAATTAGATAAGAATATAAAAATTGAGGGGTGTAAAGAAACTGTATTACTAGAGAGTTCTAAAAACCTTGTAATAAATAAAGCTACAGAATTTAAATTAAAAAATACATACGACATATCATTAGATTTGGATATTGATATAAATAAAATTTTAAAAGTCCCTAATAGGCTACTTTTACACAATATTCCAGATTCTTATGAAAATATAAGTAATTCTCTTATTGGTCCAGGAGGGAAGATTTATAAATATAACGAACCCCATGAAATAAAAACAGTTTATAATGTATGTAGTTCAGGTGCTCCAATTTACACATTAAAAAATCTTTTGGTGGGCAAAAAATATTATTATAATATTGATAATAATGGGTGGCATGAAGGTCAAACGATATCAGTTGCTGGGGATGTAAGTCAAACGATACCAGATACTGGGGCAATAAATTATGGTAAAGGAAAAAATTGGAAAAAAAATGTTTTAACATTTGACAACCCTGTTTACGGTAAATATTTTGAAATTAGTCTATATTCTCCATCTATAATCTCAGAGATACAATTATTAAAAGCATATTATATTAATGATATACTACCAATTAAGAATATACTTATAGGAAGAAGTGACTCTGTAATAGACAATAGAGTACCTCTTAATTATAATAATATTAATTATGATGTAGAAGGTGAGGTTGTATTTCATGAAGAATTTAATAGTACTGTTTTATCTTCAAAATGGGAAAAAAACAAACCTCATGGTTGGATGTATTGCGGCATGGGTGAAGAAGAAAAAGATACCTTTATGTTAATTCCAACAACATCTGGGTTACGTTTTAATAAAATGTCTACCGCTTGTCATTTTCCAAATATATCTATGGACTTAGATTATAAATTAAAAGGTTTTGAATTAATTATAAAACAAACCCCGGCCCCATATTTTGAGACATATAAATCTGATAAACATGTTTATCACCGTGATTACGTAGTAGATATCTCTAAATTTCATATATACTTACTCAATAGTGAAAATGAAATATTATATCAATATAGACACGATTCTGAAGTAGCTGAATCGTATTATAGCCATTCTTTTAAGGTTATAGGGTCACACTCAATTACTAAATCCGAATTAACTACAGTAAGTAGAATTGAAATTGGGGTTGATGGCAATAGTAATCATTATGGAGATCGAGACACATTTAATTTGGCGATAGAAGAGGTAGAAGCCTTTAGCCCCACTGTATTAGATAGCCCTCTAGTATATACAGAACGCGCGTTACAATCAGTTACAATAAAAACTGTCAAAGAGATGGATATACACACAAAATTATATATTGAATTCGAACAAGAAGAATATTTAACCAAATTAGAATTATATGGAGATGCTTTTTGGTTAGGATTGGGTGACACAGGTATAACACCAAGTACTTTACCAATTGTTTATGTAGGAAAAAGTACAGATGGATATATATATGATCAATTGGCTTCTACAAATACCACAGACACTGTGTGTGGTGGGTTTAGTTATTTAACTTATAAAGAATGTATGTTAATGCGTTTACGAAAGACACTCACTAACGATGGAATTAAATATGTAGAAATGCTTACTTCAGTACCAGAGGGGGAAGAGAAGATATTTAATTATAAAAGATATATAGATAGTTACCCATCTAATCAAGGTACTTATCCAACTACAGCTAATAAAGAGTTTATGTACTCTTATAGAACACGCGATATAGAATTTAAATATGATATAACTTTAGGGGAGTATATTAGTTGTGATTTTGGGTCTAATGGACCTTATAAATTTGATGAAATAGAAATATTAGCTTCTAATAGTACCTACCCTATGTTAATTACTATATATGGAAGAAACTCAGTTGACGACGAGTACGAAGAAGTTTATACCATATCGGATGTTTTAAATTACTCTGGTACAACTCTTAATTATAGGATAATAGATGGTCTTGGGAGTACTTATTATAATAGAATTTTAATAACCGATTTACCAGATAAAGGATATAGATGTTACAAGTTTGTATTTGGTAGAGATAGTTGGAAGATCCATATTAATCATATCGATTTTAAAAAGAATATACAGTTAAATGGGGGGTTGGTTTTAACTTTAGAGGATTGTATAGAAGAGATAGCTATTGATATAGAAAAAATACATAACATAGGGTGGTTTTCAAATAAAGTATTTTATGGTACAGATACCAGTATTATATGGGGATATAATAGGTACGCGAATAGTATTAGTAATGCCCCTTTTATAGATATACATTCTGATAATGTGTTTTTTTCTAGTTCAATAGTTGAATGCCCTGATGAGGTAATGTGGGGGTCTCAAATAGATTTTACAGATGATTTTTCTGACGGTATTTATGATGACAAATGGGAGTTTATACGATTAAATAATGAAATGTTGTTAGAAGAAGATAATAAATTAAGTGTGTACTCATATGGCAACAATACTCCAAATTGGTATGGCCCTAAAATAACTAAGTACTTTGATAAAACTGTAGCTATTGATTTTATTATTAATTTAATGTGTAAAGCCCCTGATATTTCTAAAGGAAGAACTACAATAGATTTTAAAGGTGCTTATGGAGAATCAATTTTAAAATTATCCATAGAAATTATAGATGATGAAGTAACAAGTTCTATATATGCATTAGAAGAAATAATATATTTTGATACTACTAGTATTAGTAAATCTTCTTTAAATAGTATTCGTATTGTGCGAGAGATAAAACCTACAAAAATAAAGTATTTTGTTTCTAATACACTTATATATGAAGTTGAAACCCTTGTAGAAGAGAAGGTTTATTCTGTAGATATTATATTTGAAAAATATGAAAATGCTATAGTACTTAATGAACATTACATAGAGTTTGTATCCATAGTCATAAATTCTATTTCAGATAATGTTAGATGGGTAAAATTATTGTTAGAACATAACGATATAAATTTTTATGGTACTTATATACAAAATTTATGTATGTACCCAACTACGTCAAAGGTATTAACATCAGAAGGCGAGTATAACTGTGAATGGGAGCCTTTTTTATATGATATTACTACTTTAATGCAAGAAACCTCTAATGTAGCAAGGCATGCTATTATTACTACAAACTATCCTGACGAATTTAATTATAAAGCTATAAATGTAGTCAATGGTGATAATACAGGAAAAGATGGTTGTTGGGAATTTGATATATTATCAGATGGGAGTTTTCCATACATAGAAATTGATCTTGGTGATACATATATTATTGATGAGATAAAGTTGTATCATGGAAGACGTAGTGCAGACACTGATTATATAAATAAGATTACCCCTAAAGGGTATGTCCCTGTTACAATGGATGCGGACGGGACTGCTAATTTTTTGGATGGGGTATTAGATATACCTATAGAATTTCAGGTTATAGAGTGTGCTGTTCCTCCACGTAGTAGGGGTGGGGTAGCAGTTACTAATAAAATGTTACTTACATTGCATGTACAAATAACCAATAGGGATTTATTACCGGAGATTACAATTGGGTTTTGTAACTATGGTTTGTATAGGAGCTATGATGCAGCTAGTAGTGTTATAGCAGTATCGAATTTATACATAAATATAGATACATTTGATGAAGGCACTAATAAAGCGTTAGCTTATGCTTATGTAGATTTTTATGATATACCATCAGCAGGTATAGGGGCTTTATTTATTACATGTACAAATTATGAGGATGTTGAGTATTGGGGGGTTGATAGTATAGAGTTAAGTAGTTATAGCTTAGGTGTGGATACCCCATCATCTTTTTCATGCTTTCAAAGGGATGGTAGTTATGTTATACAAGGGTCTACCACATCTTCTGGTGACGATTTTGAATACCTTTGTCCCACAGAACTTAGAACTATAGTAGAGTGCCCTGGTAGCGACCCATTTTTTTTTATAGAGCGCATGGGATCATCTATAAATGCAGATGGAGAAGTAGTGAAAAAAATGTTTTATTATAAGTATCAATATGATATAAAAACATCTGGTACAGTACATGATAAAGTACATTATTATGATAATGTATCTATAAGAAGAATTAAAGTAATATTTGAGGGGTGGAGTGGTGACAGAAAAACACGTTTTAATCCACTTAGTGGTTTATACGAAGTTTTTACTGGTAGTTATTTACGAGAAATAGAAGTACATAAGTATAGTCCTGTAGGTATAAATGAGGTCTTCGATGAATTAGCATATAGTAATAAAGACACCGCGGAGTTGTTATTTACATCAGATTACCCTATTATGGCCCTTAATCTTGGTAAGCCTTATAATATAAAGGAAATTAAACCATATTTACCAGCAAGTAGGTATGGTGACTTTTCTAGTAATCAATATGATGAATTTAGTCGTAGAACCTTACGTTGGTACACAGACGGTAATGATATTAGATTTTCCGATTACATATTTGATAACCCAAGTAAAATTTTATTTGATAGTAAAGATGAAACACAGACGGTATATAATTCCGATAAATCTAGTGACATTATAGAGCCCCTGGTACAAGGGGATGGTACAACTACCGAGTCAGAAATTACTTATATATTTGAATATAATTTTTTTTTAGAGGGCGGGGTTTATAACATAAGTTTTGAAGCGTATGATATTACGGAAGAAAGGAAGATAAGTATTTGGTTTGAAGGTAATACTAACTATGAATGTATTATAACTATTACTGGGAGCAGTTTAGATTGGATAGAATGTAGAGGAACTGTTGGTATTGATACAAATGGTTATTATACTATATTAGCAAAACAAAATAGTAATTTTGATGAACCTTGGGGAATAAGAAATTTACTAATTAATTTTATACAGGGATCAAATAAACAATGGGTAATGTTTGCCTGGAAAAATTTTTTTAATATGGTATTAACACCATCATTTACATTAGAGTATATAGAAATAAGGTCTATAGATGATTTAACCCCAACTTATAATAGTAATTGGTGGCATTCAATAGGCAGTGTTTTATCTACGGAGGAGTATAATTTAAAAGAGGGTAAGGCGGGTATAAGAATAGAATTACCTGGGAATAATGTACTTGATGTAATAAGGTATAGAGGTGGTGATTGTTTTACTCAAGATAAATATTGGTCAGATAAAGATAAATTAACTTTTTGGTTATATATAAGTGATATAACAGCTTTGAAACTTGAGGAATGCTTTATTCTATATGGTATAGAAAATGCGGGTGTATTAGATCAAGGTTTAATAATAGTTGATGTGGAGGAAATAACATATTATACTTGGCAGTTAAGTAACTGTACTCTTAGTAATGGGTGGAATAAAGTTGAATTATATTTTAATGATTACTTTATGGTATTTCCAATGGATCCAATAAATGATTTCTATGTTAATAGTGGTATAGATAGTCTATTGGATTTCAATAATAAATTTGGTTTAAATTCTTTTAAATTTATTATACAATGTGAAGAACAAGCATGTTATATGGTATTAGATACTTTAAAACATGAGCGAACAGAATTTTTACCTGTAAAAAATAATAATGGTGTTTATCTATCTGGTAATGAGTCGTTAATTTTTAATATAAATAATTTATCTTTAAAGCGCGGAACAGTGGAATTTGATATAAAATTGTCTTCTGATACTATAGGTGTGAATAGTTTTGGTTTAACCAACGCTGTAACTTTATTATCTATAGTCACAAATAACAATGAAATTATAACTTTACTTATAACTATTGGAAAAGGGTTAAATGTTTGTATAGGTAAAATTGGTACAATGATGTTATTAACAGATACTTACATTTCTAATAAAAAAAATTCACCAATGTATATTGGAATAGATCAAGATGTAACTATAAAAATTGTATGGTCCAACGACGGTACAGAAATGGACAATTCGGATACATTTAGATTATATATGAATAATGAATGGGTGTACTCTGTTATTGATAAGTGGGCTATAACATCTAATTCTATAGATAGTATAGTTTTTGGAGGTACAGCAACTTCTTTTGCAGCTGTTAGTACAGATGGTAGTGGTATTTTTTCTAATATAAAAGTATATAATTATTGTAAAACAGATAATAATGTAATTGCTGATAGTATAGTAGCAAATGATTTTTTAGAGATATCTAAAGATAATGAAAATTTTTTAAAGCTGGGCGATAAAAATTTACCTATACAATACCCTGGAATAGAGCCAGGAGAAGCTATAACTGTATATGTTAGATCAAATAAAGAAAATGATTCTACCATAAATAATGAAATGACTGGTAATTTAATAGCTAGTTGGACACTTATAGTTTAAAAACATAATAAGGATAGTTATATGGATTATAATCTAGTTAGAAATTCACAATTAAGCTATGACTTTTTTAATAGCAGCAGGGTGTTTTCCACAACAGAAATATCATATATAGATGATAATGATATGTCTTTTGAAAAAAGTATACAGGTATCAGGAACAGAAAGTCTATGGTTTCTATCTGATTTTAATAAAAGAATAAAAATAGACGAGGTTAGGTTATATTTATACTCATCTACAGCTTCAGGAACAGTATTAGACGGTATAAATTTTTATTATAAAGATTATACAGAGGATTCTTATACTTTAATTACGGATAAATATATTGGAAATGATAATTTTTATTATGGGAAAGTACCTTACCCTTCAGCCCCCATAGAAGTTAAAACTACTATAAGTGGTATAACTTGTAATATTTCGGAATATTTTATTTCAAACGATGACTACGCAGTTGGGTTCGGTGAAGATGGTAATTTAAATAAAAAGTATATAACCAGATCCGATGATGCTAATCGAACACAACCTCAAACAGTAGCTATATATAATAGAAATGTAAATGGTGTAAATGAGTTAACAGATGCTTATATATGCGTAGAATACACAGGTGAAATTGGGGACAATTATTTAAAAATATCTACAGATAGTAATGGGGGGTATATAGGTATAGATGATGGAGTATTGATAGAAGGTAATAATATTACTAGTGATTATCAATGGGAGATGGGAAGTTTTTATAATACTAAAATAGATGTTGATAAATTAATATTAGATGCTATTGATTTAGACTATATGAGGGGGACTGTACCACATCCAGATTCTACATCTACACGATTAAATTGGGGACCAAATTGTTTTGCTAAAGATGAGGTAGAAAAAGTTTTATATATAGTTGTACCAGATTATTATTTAAAATTATATAGGTATGATTATTTTTTAGATACTTGGGAATTTATAGGGAAAATAAATCCAGGATGTAATTTTTTAAGTTTGTATGCATCGTCGGGGGCGTATAGTATTGCCAAAATGGGAAACTATATTTATGTTCTTCTTAACTATGATGGTGAGTTTGGCAGGTATGATTTAAATGGATCAGAAAATAATTGGGAAGTTTTACAGTCAATAAATATTATCACTCCTGTTCATACCTACGATAAATACACACTCTGTGGGGACTTGGATGAATATATATATACTATTAATAGTAAATATAGTGGTGATAGTATAGACAGCTCTTTTGCTAAATATAGTACTATTTCTGGAAGCGTTGCTGGGTGGGAACCATTAAGTGGAGGATATGACCACAGCCAAAGCTCATACGTACATATTTCGTTTACATATGATAATGATCATAATTGTTTTTATTATTTTAATGGGATTAATAATGGTTCGACTAAAGTACAAAAATACGATATTAATAGTAATACTTGGAATAAAGAATGGCTTGATCCATTTGTTTATTCACCCTACTCTTATACATATCATATGAGTTATTTAAATAATTATTTATATATTTTAGTTGCGGGAGAATTATGTAAATATAATGTTGAACTTTTTAACTTTGAAGTTATTCAACAAATAGTTGATGATGTCTATACTCTATATTATAATCAACAATCTATTGTTATTCTAAGGAGTGTATTTGACGAAGGGGATAATCTTGATTTCCTGTGGATAGGGACAAATATCCAGAGGTATTACAATCTAGATCGTATGTTTAGTTATAATAATGAATTATTAAAAGGTAGTTATAAAACACCTATTTTTAATACTAGTGATGGTAATGAGTATAGTTATTTCTTAATAGACTGTACGCTTGAAAATAATACTAATGTGACGTTTAATCTATATAACACAACAAATACTATGCGTTTAAGAAGTAGTAATATTTCTCCAATTCCATTAGAAAAACTTTTTTATGTAAAATCTTCAAAGTTAAGCTCCATTAATTTGTTTACCGATGGAGTTGATTCGGACGAATGTAATAGTAGTATGAATGGGTATAATTTTTCAGAGAATCATGTATACGACTATGCAATTGATAGAAGGACCGGATATAGGGCGATTTCATATAAATATGCAAGTTCAACTCAGCATGGTTTGGATATGTATGATTATGAGGGCAATTTAAAAGAAAGAGCGCTTGATGATTATCCTGAAAGTAATTCTGATCATCCTTTTATGTTAGATATAATGACGTTTGACAATAACGATGGAATTTGGGGGTATTGTAGTTCTGAAAAAATAATTTTGCATTTTTCATCAACATTTTCGTTTATAGCAATAGTTACCGCAGAAGACGAAGGTGTGAGTAGTTATGGGTTTGGGCAGTTGTTATCTTATATGTGTGCAGGTTATTCTGCATCCTTATGGTATATTCAGACCGCGCGTGGAAAATTACGCCATTTAGATACTCACGGTAATTTAATAACAGAAACTGTATTAGATGAACCTATGATGATGGTTTCTAATGGTAATGGTGGGGTGTGGATATTACATAAAGACAATAAAGAAATTATTAAATATGCTGAAAATCACGATGTTGAATTAGTAATTACATTGACTACGGATGTATTAAAGATGGCATCAGATTTAGATGGTGGTTTATGGTTTTCTCACGAATCAATATTACGATATACAGATAGTTCTGGGACAGCAACTTATTCAGTTGAGATCAGCGCAGATTTTACATCTATTGAGGGTGGCCACTCTTCTTGTATTGTGTATAGTGATACAGTACAAACAGCTTATTATGTAAAATTAAATGAAGGCGTAGTTAAAGAGATAGTACTAGACGAGGCCCAACCTTTGGGCGTGAAATTTTTTTCTTATGGTAACGATGACATGTTTGAAAGTAAAACAAATTTATTACCGGTAAGTTATGATCCTTATTGGGGTAATTCTGGTAATATAGAGTGGGAAGAAGTACAATTAAATGGTTATTTTTTAGATAAAGTTAGATACTATCAATTAGAATTAACATTAAAAACCAGTTCGGCTTCTACAACCCCTACTGTTAATAAAATTAATTTAGTTCCAGGTATTAAACTTGTAGATATACCAAAAGGTGGTTTTAAAAATATTTATGTTAAATTAGATGTTCCAACAGACGAGAGAAATCAAACTTATAATACTAAATTAAAATGTTGGTGGGAGGATAAGGAATAAAATATGGATGCTGTTTATGTATCAAACAACTCATTCACTGTAGCAAATAATCATGTTGAAGAATTTATTTCTGGCCGGAGGTTAAAATTAAACTGTAGTAGTGACGGTATAAGATACTCAACAGTTACTTCATCTAGTTATTTTATTCCAAATACAACAGTTGTAATTAATGAGGATGAATTAACCTCTAATTTATTATCGGTAGCTTATGGAGTTGTTCAACCAGGTGATTCTGGCAGCTTACCAGATCATATTCATAGTTCCGCAGAAGGTACTGGTGGATTAATAGATATAGATTTTATAGATTTAAATGATACACCAATAACTTTTTCCGGCTCGCAGGGAAAATATTTAATTGTAAATTCAACAGAAAGTGGGATAGGTTTTAAAGAACCAATAATTTTATACGGTACAGGTAGTCCACCACCAGCATTAAACTATGATGAAGGTACTGTATACTTCAAATATACAAACTAAAGGAGTAATAATATGGCGTACCATTGTTTACATACAAATTCATTTACAGGTTACGAAGAAGCACTATCATTTATTTCAACATCTTTACAAACTATGGGTTGGACATTATATGATGATGTAAGCTCTACTGAGAAAGTATTTACATCTACAGGGTCAGACAATCAGTTTGTTAATGCTTATGTACGAATATATATATCAACATATTTACAATTTAATGGTTATATGTGGTGGGACAATAGCACACATGCTGGTACAGGTAAAACTTATACACATTCCGCATATAATTATATTACTATTAGAGATAATCACTCTATAGTACTTTATGGAGATGAAGATGAGATAGTTATTTGGCACGCTGGAATTGTGAGTAATAGTAAGTGTATCGGGTTTGGATTTGTGCAACCATACATTGTTGGTTACACGGTAGCCTCTGGAATATCCTCTGGATCAAATATTATTGTTGATGTAGATAGCACAGCTAATCTTATGACGGGTGCAAATTTAATGATAATTGGAAGTAGTACAGAAGGTAGAGATGCAGTAGAATTAAAAGAAATAATAAGTGATACACAAATAGAATTAACGAGTACACCTAGAACATATGCTTCTGGGGCTAAAATAGGTCACTACCCCTGTACTTTTTATTGCTCTACAGCAAACTATAATTTTAGTACTACTGGTTTCCATTATGTATGTGGGGCTGGAAGTGCATCAACTATTGATGGTGACTACTATGAGGTATATGTATCCGACGGTAGGTTTCATGCTACAAGTTCACAATTAGATCCAGAAGACTATTTAAATAAATACATAGTTCAACCATTTGGTTTAAAAGAGCAGTATACGCCATACAGTATAACTGGGTACTGTAAATATATAAAATATGCACCGGTGGGAGCCTCCTCAGCTACAGGGTATGAGCCAATTTTATATTGTGTTGGTGAAGTGTTATTTAGTGGTACACCAACATCCACAACAAGTTCTGGTATTATTGATATTGGGCACAGTTGGGGCACTGATAAGTTTAAAGATAAGATTATTGTAATTACATCTGGACCTGGATTAGGAGAAACAAGAAAAGTATCATATAATAATAATGATACTTTATCTATAAATACTTTGTGGAGTACCTCTCCTGATAATTCATCTACCTATGAAATTTATAGTTCAGTTTATAGAAATTTTAGTTCCCATTTATGTATGAGTGAGATTATTGATTAAGGAGAGTTAATATGGCTATTAGAAACGCACTAATCATAGAACGGGATGACCTTTTGTGCGATCATTTATTAATTGCACGTAGAGTTTATGGAAGTAAAATTAAATATAGAAAACATGCTTTTATATCTTTAGATAGTTTTGGAATAAAATTTAAATTTACGATGGAAATAAATTAATATGGCTATTAGAAACGCACTAATCATAGAACGGGATGACCTTTTGTGCGATCATTTATTAATTGCACGTAGAGTTTATGGAAGTAAAATTAAATATAGAAAACATGCTTTAGTAATTAAAATGGAGTTTATCGCTTCTGAAGATGTATTTAAGATATTAGTTAATTCTCAATGGGAAGATGTTATAGAAACTAAAATAGTTATTAATGGTGAGTGGAAAAATGTAATAAGTTCACATATAATTGTAGATGGCGAATGGAAAAATTAATTTAATAGGATATAAATGGCTGATAATACAACTATTTGGACACAAACTAATTTAGCTCAGTGGGCTGAAGATAGTAATAGGGGCTCGTGGTATAAATACTTGCAGTCTTCTAAGTCATTACAGTTATCTATTAAAGGTAAAATGACCATTTCTTCTAATTTAAAAGGCTGTTTGACTGTAAGTAATATTGGAACATTAAATTTACAAGGGTATTTAAAACAAAATTTTAATAGCTTAATAAATTTAAATAGTAGAATAAAAATTTTTGAACATACTAATATTAATTTGGTATCCGCAGTAAAAGGAAAAGTAGTAGATAATAAGGGCCTACAAAGTTTCATACGTAGTACTTCTCAAGAAAATATTAATTTATTGTCTTATATTAAGCAACAATTTCAATTCCAGAAGAATTTATTATTTGCAGTGAAAGGGAAAGCAATTAGCAGCGTAGATTTTGTTGAGGCAATAAAAGGAACAACAATTGGGTCTATTAATATAATTGGTTTTACTAGAAGTGTAGTTGAGGAGTATATTAATTTATATGGATATACTAAACAAACATATAATTATTTTGAAGATATAAGAAATATTATACGTGGAAAAGTAATAGAAGAACAATCAAATTTATTTAATTATATTAAAAGCCAAGTAATTTTATATAAAAATATAATTGGGTATACAAAAGCAATAGAACCCTATTCAATAATAGAGATTAAAAATATTGTGAAGGGAATTGGGTATGGTTTTGAAGACATTAGAAATATTATTAAAGGATTTAAAAGAGATGTAAATTTTAATTTAAGTAGTTATTTGAAAATTTTTTTCCCCGCTGGTAATAAAAATTTATCTTTTTATCTTAAAACGACTATAATAGAGTATAGTGATTTTAATATTTATTTACAAACCATACCTTATATGTTATTGACTATTAATATAAGAGGTATTTTTCCTACAAATTTACCAACTATAGATTTATCAGCTGAAATGCTCACAAATAATAATGCTAGATGGTTACCTGCTTATATTTCAGCATTTCAATATAAAGATCTTTCAATAAATCTTATATCCACATATATTTTTAATTTACCATCCTATCTTAATACTATACAACCTGTTAATATAGGTGTTTCTTTACATGGTTTTGCTAAACATGACTTGGGTATAGTGTTTAATACTGGTTTTTGGCCAGAACTTAATGCTAATATAGTATCTATACCACCAAAAAATTTGGGGGCAATAATAATTGGTTACTTGGGGATGTTGTATAAAAAAGATTTAGGTATTATGGTTGGTGGTGTTTTAAAGACTAATTTATTAGCATATTTAAAGCCTGTTTTACCCATTGATTTAAAAGTATTTTTAACGCCGAAAGGTAAAATTTTTAATCTTGGAGCAGAGATAAAACCTAAAATTATTTTTATGAAGTCTGTAATTTATGTTGCACTTTTAGAACATATGGATTTAAATGCCATAATAAATTATGGTTGTGAGTTTTCAACATATAGTAATCTTCCAGTTTATTTTAATACTTTATTTTTAAAAGAACTAACCGCTGTAATACAACCTAAATTAGCTACGAATCAAGTTAATAATTTAAATTTTGTGATTAACTATAATG
>Ga0190308_1000052_pt1 | contig 39773 bp, 91 predicted proteins | sample 48700756_MG_FD_165050 | JGI IMG/M metagenome (GOLD analysis project Ga0190308, IMG submission 165050) | Hydrothermal vent sediment bacterial communities from Southern Trench, Guaymas Basin, Mexico - 4870-07-5-6_MG | ecosystem: Environmental > Aquatic > Marine > Hydrothermal vents > Sediment ...
TTACCGCCCGGGATATACAGGTTGGACGTGCACAGAGAAGGACAGAGAGGGTTTGAAGTTGCGTGGGGCCCCATAGCCGCTTACGACACTGAAGAAGAGCTTGAAGAGATGGGGATAGAGGAAGAATCAAGACGGCCTAGGAAAAGAGCTCTTGAAGGAGGGGTTGGGGCACTTGAGACGCTGATAGATGAACTGGATAAGCAGGCACAGGTGATGGAAAAGCTTGGAGAACTGGGACTAAAGCTCGCAAGGTTCAGCGGACAGCCAGTAGTCCCGCTAGAGCCAGGAAAGACTTATGAAGACATGATAATAGACGGGCTTATGAAGATGAGGCAGAAGTACGAGGAGCTTGACAAGATATTCGGGACAAGCAAGCTGAAAGGGACGGAAGCAGAACTACCAATAGAGGGCAAGATACCAGCGTGGGCAGTTTATGCACCAAGACTGCTCACACAGATGTTAGATAGCGTAGAAATGAGGCTGTACAAGTGGGGACTGCTTGGAGAGTCCAGTAGCACACCAGGTTACAGACAGACAGCTCCAGGTGGGGGAGTTTCGGACTTTCCAGACATAGAGAGCTACAAGAGGAAGTATGAAGTGAGACAGTGGGAAAGACCAGCAGGAATTGAAGAATACAGACCACGGGTGGAGACAACAGAACACAGGATACAGGAGACTAGTGAGAGAGAGTATAAAGTGGTAGAGCCGGAGCTGATAGAAGAGCCCGGAGAGACAAAAGTGAAGATAGAGAAGAAGGAGAAGATAGTGGATGAAGAGAGCCTGCAGGTGGATGAAGTTGACATAGAAGAGGAAAAGCAAGTAGTAGAAGACAAGAGCATTAAGGAGTTGCTTGAAGAGCTTGAAGAGGAGGAGGAGACGAATGGCTGAGCGGGAGTACCTAGATGAGTGGGCAAAAGACGTGTTGAGGTGGGTTGACAGGAAACTGCAGGAAGGAAAGATTGATGAAGTGCAGGGGAAGCTTGAAGACGTTGTCACTGCACTGATAGTCGCAACGAGGCCTGAGTACAGGGAAGAGGTTCTGTCGATAATAAAGAGACTACTTAAAGTCGTTGAAATAGTTGTGAGGAGAGGGGTCGTGTGATGTGGGAAGACTCAAATGAACTGGCTGATGAGTGCAATAGAATTCTGGCAGAGCTTGTGACAATGCCTGAGGAAGCGAGGGAGCAGTGGGTAAGGGATGTGTTGAGATGGTTCATGGGGGTAACAAAACAGATGATTCAAGAAGTGCAGGAGGCACAGAAGGGTGGAGTGCTGTCAAAGGTCGGTGCTGTGAAGAAGATAAAGGAGCTACAGGCGAAGTACGGACAGATGATAGCTGAGAAGAAGCCGCAGATCATAGTTGCACTGACTTATGCGATAAAGCCTGAGTACCAGGAAGAGTTAGCACCATTTCTTTACGCCGCACTGGGGTTGGTGTAGGGAAAGACTTTTAAAAAAGAAAGTACTACTTCATAGTGAAAAACCTTGTCGGAGGTGCGGATGAGATGGCCAGCAAGTATAAGATTGTTGGTGGAGCAAGAGGTCTGCCAGTAAAAGGAGTGACTCTAGAAGACGTAGCAAGACTAAGACTCAGGAGCGACATAAGCCTCTACACCACGCCAATCGGAATGAGATACGAAGACTACCTTGAGGGCAAAAAAATCATCTACGTAAAGAGGGCAGTTCCATGGAAAGGACTAAAAGGATCTGCATTTTGGGAGGAAGCTAGGAAACACGTTGGTAAGAAAGGAGTTGGACTTGACGAAGGTCTTAAGAAGGCAATTAAGATATCACAAGACGCCGCTAAGACTTACGGCGTTGTGATTCATGATGGCAGGATCTTACCAGCAAAGGCAGTAAAGCAGATGGAACTAGCGGCCAGGAGCTGATCCCAGCTCTATAATTTATTAGAGGTGGTGAAAGATGGGAATAACAGCAATAAGATTTGGGATTAACGAAGGGACGAAGGAAGAAATGATGAAGTACGGCGTCGGCGGTCTAGGAGCTTTCATGGGACTAGGGATTTCAGAGTTCACAGGAGAATTCATAACCACATACGCAGAGCTTACTGAAGGTAAGAAGACTGCGGTTAAGATCCTCGTGAGATTGCTATTGTTCGGGGCATTCTTCGGACTCAGCCTGTACGTTCCAGCGGGCTGGATTACCTGGCTCGTTGCAGGTGCAGGTGTTGGATCATTCGCAGGGATATTCTACGACCTGTACAACCACTTCATGGAAGGGGGATTCCAAGCCGCAGGACAGAAAGCCGCATTAAGCTTCAAGGGAGGCTCGTTTCGTTGAGTACAAGTACAGCGGTGAGGAGATAAGACTTCCGCTGACAATTGAGGAGGAGACAAAACCCGTGTTTAGATCATTTTGGAGGTGAGTAAAGTGGTTGAGTATGGAGTTATAGACCTTTTCAACATGATGAAGACATCAGCACTGCCATCCTACGGAGATGAACCAAAGCTTGCAGAGCTAAGACCAGACGAAGTAGACGCAATCAACAAGAGATTAGCACAGTTAGTTGAGAACGAAGAGGTCTTTGGAGTTATCTGGGAAGGTAGAGAGGCAATTTATGAGGCAGTCAGAGCTGTGAAAAAGTGGACTCACACAGACTTTAGAGGGCCACTTGCAGAGGGCGACGACCTTGACCTGGAAGTAATCGATGCACCAGACGTGAAGGCAAGTGGTAGTGCCTTGACAACCTTTGAAAAGAGCGTAACAGCTGGAACTGCATACTACTGGAGTGGTTCAGGTGATGCAAAAATTGAGCTTGACGAGGACGAGGCACTCGTAATATTCGGCTGGTACGACCCAGTCGACAGTCCAAAGGCAACAAGAGTGCTCTTCCAGCTTCCAAAGAGGAACTTCCTTGTAAAGCTCCCATTCAAGTTCGCAAAGGACATACCAATGGTCGTTCACGACCCAGTAATAATCAAGCCAAAGGAGTCATTCTTGATCCAGGTTAGGTACGATGCAAGCGGTGACGATGCATTGATGCCAATTGGTGTCAAGATTACAAAGGCTCAGAACTTCAGCTTGTGAGGTGATTGACTATGAACCCTCTCTCTAAATTTTTAAAAGGGCCAGTGATTGTAGAGACTACAGGGCCCTCTTCATACGATGCAACAAATGGGCACAGCATTACAGTTGGTAAGCTTAGGGTTGTTAAAAGCTTCGTAGCACAGTGCACCGGTGGATACGTTGCTAGTGAGAAGTCGAAGAGCGGTAACAGTGTCGTTTTGGAGTACTATAGTGGTGGTAGCGAAGTTACAGGTGGTACGGACTTAAGTTCTGTCTCAGTTAAGGTTATCGCTTGGGGCTACTGACTCCTTTGTTTTTTTAAACTGAAACTGGAGGGATGCAGATGCCTGAGTTGACCAAGGCAGACTATATTAGAGTAGGGCAGTACGTGTTTTTGCAGGGTAAGTGGAGGATAACAGGTGGAGAGTACCTAGAGGACAAGTTGTACAAAGTAAAAAAAGCAGACGCTTTTAGCTACAACAAGGCCTACGTGATCAAGCAGGGTGAGCAGGGTAATCTAGACCTGAAGGACGACCTCTACCTCTATCCAGAAGAGTACAACACTCTCTACGAGATTGGAGTTGGAATGATTGGAAACGGAAAGCTCTTCATAATGATTCCATCAGACAAGTACTACTACTACCTTGAGAAGAAGGGAATAATAGGGACAGTCAGTACGACAACAGAGATCGGTGGGTTCACTGAAGAGGACATACCACCAACAGAGCCGAAAATGCTGAGGGAGTACACTGTCAGGGACATGAGGGACAAGATCAAGTACACTCTAGTGAACCCAAGCTACAAGGACGAGAAGATTGTTCTTAAGTTCACCGTGAACAGGGTAAAGCTTGAAGACCCAACAGAGGAGGAGAAGGCCTTAGTCGAGCAGAACTGGAACGATTACGTTGCGAACGGGATACTTAGGATATTAAGATATCCAAAGGAGGAGGTGTGAAATGGCGTTCAAGGAGATCACATCCACAGGAACAGACATTACCGTGCTTGAAGTGCCATTTGATAAGATATACAGGATAAAGGGGATATACGTGTACAATGCGTCAGGCTCTAACGCAACGGTTGAGATAAAGGACAAGTACACGTACAGTCTCGGTTCAAGCAGTGGTTCATCTGGGTCAAGAACTCTCATAAAGACAGTTGTTGGCACTGGGACTAAGGAGGACTTAACAAAGCTGATAGGTGAGGAGATAATAGGAACTCTTGCAGTGAATACGGATCAACAGCCGATCTATGTGTACGTCGGAGTAGAGGAGAAAGGTGGTGAGTGATGGTAACGTGGGACGATTCCTGGAGCTTTACGGTGAAGTACTCAGCACCTAAAGAAGCACACGCAAGGATAATATCAGTGTCTATTGCAGAAGCTGATGGTAGGACTACTTCGGTTTATAACGGTGGACAAGTAACTATAAGCAAACCGCCGATAAGCGTGGCAGTTACAGTCAAGAACACTGGAGACGGAGCTGAGACAATTTACGTTGAGTGCTTGGTGGATGGAGCCTCAAAGGGGACTAAAAGCGTTACTTTGAGTCCCGGACAACAGTCATCGGCTGGTTCTCTTGTGTGGAGCAATATATCACTAGCTGAAGGCTCGCACACAGTGACTGTCAGGGCTAGGCACTAGCTCTTCAATTTTTCAGGGGTGGTGAGGAGTGAGCATAAGCTTTACCCTAGACAAGACGACAGTTAGTCCTGGAGAGCAGGTTAAGGTAAATTGGACTTTCATGAACGGTTGGACTAAGTCATATACATTTAAGCTGGAGTTTAAGATAAACGGTTCACCGCTTAGGACAATAAACTTAGGAACTGTTCGTTCCGGACGAACAAAAACTGGCTCGTTCACGTTCTCGGCACCAAAGACGCCTGGGACTTACACAGTTAAGGTAATAAGCTATCTGTACACATACGGTACGTGGGTTAATGAAGACAGCGACAGTAAGAGCTTGACTGTTAAGAAAGAGGAGGCAAAGGCAGATATACAGTACGTTAAGGTAAACGGTGAGTCCGTTGGAAACGGTGGAAGCAAGACGGTTAGTAAGGCAGGTATTACTGTAGGCGTTGGAGTTAAGAACACTGGTAGTGGTGGAACTATAGTTGCACACATAGCTATAAAGGACAGCAAGGGGAATGAAGTCTACTCGACAACAAAAACAGTAAGCATGAGCTCCGGGGAGACAAAGGAGATAGCCTTCAGCACGACCCTTCCAAAGGCAGACGAATACAGAGTCACTGTTAGTGCTGGACACTAGGGGGTGAGCAAATGGTAGCATTGAGGTCGTTTTGGGAAAGACCATTGGCAGGTTTGCAGGAATGGGATGATGAGTGGACTTTTACAGTAATCTACCAGCCGGGAGCACCACCGACCCCACCAGTACCGCCAGCACCACCGGAAGAAAGGAAGATACCCGTGTGGGTTTGGATAGCCGCTGTATTAGGTGGAGCTTACGTGCTGTTATCAAGAAGAGGGGAGGAGTGAAGAATGGCTGTGACAATTAGGATATGGAAGTATCCGGACAGCTACCTTGTGATAGACGGACAAAAGGTTGGGCCCGGTTCATACCAGGTTGGTAGAGGATCAGCGGTAGCCTTCATGATGAACGCAAAGAACCACGGCACAGCAGGGTCAGCATGGCTTGGGATCAGAAACAAAGACACTGGAGAGATACTCAAGTGGAAGAGCTACTCGGTAAGTGAAGGACAGGTATTCTACTACTCAGACACAATCACGATTAATGATAACATAAACTTGGAGTTCGTCGGTGGACAGCTGACGAACGAGGGCAGGATAATACAGCACAGCTACGGGACTTGGTCTATAACTGTTAAAGAGGGAGCACCACCAACACCGCCAGCACCACCAGAGGAAGGAAAGGGAATACTCGGACTGCCGTGGTACGTCTGGGTGCTCTTGTTGCTCGGTGCGGCCTTCCTGTTCATGAGACAGCGTGGCGAGTGACCTCTTCCTTTTTAATTTTCAGTGAGGGTTGAAGGATGGCGTGGAAGGTTTACGTTACCTACGGTGCTCCAAAGGCCAAGATAGTCTGGGACAACGTGCTCTACAGGACGACGCTTAGAATAAACGGACAGGAAGTTAAGCCCGGAGAGGAAGTGCCGATTAACTTGCTTGCAGAGCCGAAGATTAGTCTCTCGCTTGTTGCGGAGAACGAGGGAGACACTGGAACGTGCTGGGTGGTGATAGGCCTAAAGGAAGGAGAAAGGGTAGTGCCGTTGTTCTTAAAGCAGGATGTCCTTAAGCCCGGGGACATAATAGTCGGGCGTATTGAGTACGTGATAGACCCTGACTTCATGGATTATGTCAACAGGGTTACTGGTAGAAGGGACGTTTTTTCAATAGTCGGCTACGCTGGTCATGGTGACCTTCTCGACAGTTTGTCTGTTTACGGGGTCGTTTTGCCGCTAGCGTATGTTAGAGATACGGAGACAAGGAGGGTGTTACAGGCAAGCGACATAGATGACGTGTTCAAAGCGATCGAGACAATAGCTACTGGTGGAAGAACGCCGACGATTGAGATAATCTCAATACAGCCTATTGAAATTGAGTGTTTTGGAGTTAAAATTAGAGTAAGAGCGGCTGACGCTGGTTTTGACCTCTATCGCCTGTACAGGTACTATGGTGAGGACTTCAGGAGATCTGGTATTGAGCTTCCGATTGATAAAGACATTTCCGCATTCCTGTCAACTGAGTCTGACGACTCTACGGAGGTGGTCTGATGAGCAGGGCGTTTGTAATTTCCTGGTATAATAGGATACCGCCGGCAGAAAGGACGCTACCAATAATAATGTACAACGGGAAAGTCTACACTCCTGAGGAAGTCTACAGAGAAGTGATGGCTGGAACAAGACTTGGAGAGGCACTGCAGGCGAAGATAGAAAGATTGAGAGCTTCGCATTCATACGCTCTGGATGATCTGAAAGAGCTTGACTACGTTGCCAAAAAGAGGGTGGAGCAGGTGATAAAGAACCTTCCACCGGACTTCTCGCTTGTTGCCATTGGAGCTAACGGAAAAAGGATCTACAGGCCTGAGGAGCTGTTAAAGACTAGGTTCTTCGAAAAAGCGGTGGAGAGGGAGAAGAAGAGAGTAGTCAAGTTGCTGAGGGGATGACGGTGAAGATACTGTTTCTGGAGTCGGAGCATGGGAGGTACAGCGAGCTGAAGTATGCCTCTTGTGTAGCTAGGATGTACGCTGATAAATTAAGGAGAAAAGGCCATCGGGTCTATGAAATCAGCAGGCCGACGCCGGATGAGGCCAATGCTAAAATCAGGGAATTAAATCCGGACGTGATATGGTTCGTGGGGCACGGAGATCCAGACAGAGCGACGCTTGAAAACATTCAGCTGTGGGTCAGGAGCACCAACGACTTGTGGCAGTTCAGAGGGAGAATAGTTGTGGCTCACTCGTGTCTGACTGGAATAGAGCTTGGAAAGTCTGCAGTAGCAAAGGGAGCGGTGGCGTACTTTGGATACACGGATGAGATGTGGTTTGTGTGGTGCGACGAGAGCAAGTACCCAAACTGTGCGTGCTCAAAGGAAAACCCGTACGGAGTTAGGCCTGAAGTGTGGATGAAGCTCGTCACCTACCCGCACTACCCACCGCTAGAATTCCTGATGGCTGTGGCAGAGGGAAGGGACTTCAAAGAGGCGTTTGATTATAGTCTTGCGGTGACTGATAAGCTTGTCGCAGAACTGCAGTCAATACAGCCCTCGTCACAGCAGGAGGCTTCAATGATAAAGGTGACGGAGTGGGCACTTGAAGGAAACAGGGATGATCAGGTGCTCTACAAGAGAACTGCAGAGGTTGGTGGAATTGAGACAGAGAAGGCTGGATCTCTCTCAAAAGCTCTCGCATTAATTATGCTTTCGCTCCCGGCTGTGGGACTCATGATTATTGGAGGTGGTGGAAACGCCGGTAAAAACATTCCTAATATTTGATGAAGACTTTCAGATTGGTAGGATAAACAACAGGACTTACAGGTCGCAGGCAAAGCTGGAAGGCTTTGATCCCGGTTCAATGACCAGTGCAACGATACACCTTGAGGTCAATCTAGACACTGAAGGAACAGGTTGGGGCCCGTTCGGACGAGATGAGTTCATCGTAGACGTGTGGGTAAACAGTGGATCAGGAGACCCAACCGTGGAGGTGGTCATGCGTAATAAGGAGTACTCAAAGTTCGCAAGTTCGCCGGTAAATCTGAAGCAGGGGACTAACTACTTCTACCTTGAAGTCAATCACGGGAGAGTAAGCGAGCTCGGAGAGGCAAAGGGACACGTCAAAGTCTGGGTTGAAGTTCAGTACAGCGACCCGAACAACCCGCCTGGAGGGAAAGAACCCGTAAACACTCTTGAAAAGATAAAAAGGTGGATCGAGGATCATCCAATGGAGACGGCACTGCTTGGGTTCGGTGGATTGCTGGTTTACACTCAGACACAGCCGAAAAAGAAGAAAAAGAAGAAGGAAGAAGAGACAGAAGTGCAGAACATAATAATCCTGCCTGGTGGGACTCTACCGCAGGGAATAAGCCTGGAAGGAGCAAAGGTTGTTGGAGCTAAAAAAGAGGAGAAGGGTGGTGAGGAATGAGGAAGCTGTTTACATACGGAGAACCTGTTATTGGAAAGACAGTACCGATACCAAAGACCATACTGTCAAGCTATAGCTCTGTTATTGGGGCACTATATGAGGTTGATATGGACGTTGAAGTGAAAGACCCAAGCAAGCTGACGGAAGAGAATTTTGAGATTGTTAAACGCAGATTGTACGAAGAGCTACACGCAAAAGTTAAATATTTTGAAGTCAAAGAATACAATGGTAGCCACAAAGCGGTAATGCAACTTGAGGGATCGCCGTTCGCATTTGCCGCTCTGATAGCACTATTGGCGGAGCTGGCACCGCTGATCGGACTTGTAATAGTTGGAATAGTGGTCTACTACATAGTAAAGAAACACCCGCTTGCGACGGTTGCTCTAGTGCTGGGAGTAGTAATGCTGATCGGAGTGCCCGGATTCCTTGAAGCTTTAAGTGCTGGGGGTGAGGAGTGATGGCTGAAGTGTCCTTTAAGGGCATGATAATCGCTCCGGACACTGACATAAAGCCTCTAACCATAGCTCCAAATAGCACTGAGACTTTTAAGCTCAGCGACGCCGACATAGTCCTGCATGCGGTGTACGTCAGCCACACAAATTCAGTTGCCGTGCTGATACAGATCGAGCCGTACACAACGACCCCGGATAAAGAGCTGGGATTTAAAGGTTACTTTGGCAACGAGACTAAGCCTGTGAAGTTTGATCCACCAATCGGGCCATTCAAGGAGGGAAAAGTAAAGATAACTACAACCGCAACGGGTGCTACTGAAGACATTATAGTGAACGTTCAATACTCAAAGAGGGTTGAGTTTGAGTGAGGTGATAAAAATGATTGGTGGTTATTCGTTCTGGTTCAAGGGGACTGCCAAAGTGCCGCCATTGGAGACAAAGCCACCAGAAGTGACAGTGCAACCGCCTGAAGTAGCAGTACAGCCACCTGAGGTAGCGGTACAGCCGCAGGTCATCGAGAGGAAGGAGATACCATGGTGGATGTGGTTGCTGGTTATAGTGCTCGCTGGGGGTCTGGGATTGTCAGTGCTCAGGGGTGAGTAGCTTTGTCAAGGATAAACATGTACGACAAGATAATACCAAGGGATTCAAAAGTTGAAATCCAAGTGGACTCGGGGGTTAGTGCGGACACTGAGTTTTCTTCGACACAAGAACCTGATAGTGGTTACAAGTTCTGCATTTCATACTTCAAGCTGACAGTTCCAGAGGAAGTTGAGGCAAACGTGATAGTGCAGACTGAAAAGGGAGAGACAACCTTGCTGAGTGAGAACGTTACAAACGATACCGTAATCATCGACGCTTCGGACTTTGCTGGCCTTGACTACTTAAGTAGCTTCACGCTCTACGTTAAGGTGACCACGGATACTACTGACACAAGAACAGTGACTTTAGAATATGGAGGAAAGCAGGTGATACCGTATCTCTGAGGTGATCTAAATGGTTAGTTTGGAAGCACTAGCTAGTAGATTAAGGAGTCTGCTGTCGGAGGAGACAGTCCCAAGTGCGGGCGGGACTCTGCAGATAGTCGTTACGGGCACGCCGACGTCTCTGGGCAGTCAGAAGTGCAGGATGGTGACAATAAAGTCAGATAGTGAGAATACTGACAATGTGTACGTCGGCTTTGACTCCGAACTAAGCGATACTAATGGCTTTCCGATTGAACCGGGTGAGTGTATGGACATCGTGGTAAACAATCTGTCAAAAGTGTACGTAATGAGCCCAAGCGGTGGACAGAAGATCTACGTAATGTGGGTGTGCTGACGTGAGGAGAAGGTGGCCCAAGATCCTCAAGCTCGGCAACGTGTACGTCGGGATACTGAAGCCGATCAACTTAGCCGGCAAAGCTGTAGCGACTGTTCAAATAGCGACTGCAACACTGTATGGTGGCGTTACCAGTACTGAAGGAAATATTTGTGCAGGGAAAGCAACACTGTATGGTGGCGTTACCAGTACTGAAGGAAATATTTGTGCAGGGAAAGCAACACTGTATGGTGGTATAGTTGTTAGTACATTAGGTTCACCTGTATAATTGGAGGTGGTTTAAAATGTCAATAACATTTAATGCAAATGCAAATGAAGACAAAATTGTATTAGATACAACCTATTTACCAGACCCATTTACATACAAATTTATGCTCAATATACAAAACCAAAGCCAACAAACGTTGTACTTTAAAATATCGTCTGGTAACTCAAACTGGAGTGTGACTTCACCAAGTGGTGGAAAACTGGGGTCTATTGATTCAGCATCAAGCAAGACATTTGTAATTCAAATGCAGAGGTCAAAGCCCACTAGTGACATTGTTGAAACAGTACCACTAACGATTGAAGCGTATAATGATAGTGAATATACAAATAAGGTAGATCAGGGAAGTATAAACTTAATTGCTATTATAGGAGATATACGTAATTGGGAGAATGTGACAATATATAACTTCGACGACGGTACTAGTCAAGGATGGACACTTTCAGGTTTTAGCATATCAGATGACGCCAGTGTTGAAGCTGGGGGTTATTCATCAAGAGCGTATTACGCTGGAAGAAGTAGTTTTACTGCAACTATGTCATTAACCACTACGTTATCATCTAATTCGACAGTTGTCTTGTCTGGACTGTTTGGTGCTAAACTAAAAGGAGGATATAACGCATCTAGCTTTAAGGTATATTTAGATTATTTGTTAATAAAAGTTAATGATAATGTAGTCTGCAAAGTAAATCTTGGTAGTAGCATGGGATACTATGTAACAGCTGCTAATACAAAAACAATGGACTGGGCATATTTTGGTGTGGACTTATCACAGTATTCTGGACAAAATGTTACAATTGACATTACCGTGGGAGGACATGTTTATACTGGTGGTGCAAATTATAATGGGTATATTTGGGTGTGGATTGATGATATAATAATTGCAGGGACTGATTCATTATAAAGTAAAGGGAGTGGTGTGAAGATGAAGTACGGAGAAATGGAAAAGCCGACCGCCACCTGGCGGTTTGTGATTATGACGTCTACGTCACAATAACGTTTCCATGAAGGTGGTTAAGTGCAGTTCGACTGGAAGGTGTTTGCCACTACTCTATTAGCTGGGTTGGCACTTGCCTTTGCATTTTGGTACGTAATGCGTGACGTTAGCAAGGCACTCAACACAGGCAGGCTTGAGAAAGAAAGACAAGTCATTAGCCGACACCAGTATGAGATCAGCAGGTTGAGGGAGAAAGTGGAAGCACTTGAGAGGCGGGTAAACGCACTTCAGGTTGACATCGACGTGCTACACGACACTCTGATGAAGGAGTTACGCAGACCGCCGAGAAGGTGATTAAATGATGAGCTTGGAAGCTTTATATCAAAAACTAAAGCAACTGTTCCAAGAGGGAGTGGTCAAGCTAAATGAGGTTGCCTATGACAGCACTAACGACTGGAAGAAGACAAGCATTGAAAACGACTCGGTTGGACTGGCAAGGGAGTCAACTCTTAGCTCGCTGAACTCAAAGGTGGTCAAGGCAAACACGGACGCCACTAAGACAATCTGGGACTATGCAGTAGAAAACGACCTAGCGTTTGCTGGAGCTGGGATATTCAATATAGGCTCAGATGATAGTGTTGATGTGCTGTTTGCGAATCCAAGTGGAAGCGGCAAAACTCTGAAAGTAAGACTGCTTGCCGCACAGGGTGGAGCTGAAGGAAAAACAGAAATATACACTGGTAGCTATGGGACAGAAGGGACTGAAGACATAGTTAAAACTGCAGACGGAGAGGAAATCCCAAAGGTGAACAAGAAGGTCGGTGGGACGAACACTTCGGTTGCAGTACTGCAGTACGACGACACTGGAACAAAGTACACAGTAAACACGTCGAACAAGACGGGGAATCTGATACCCGGTGGGAGTGGAAACTTTGCGACTGGAGGCCCGGCAACCGTTGGATTGGCTGGTGAAATACTTGAAGGCCATGCAATCCTAGTTAGGATAACAAACACTTCCGACAGAGCGGCAAACTTTGGTATCAGGCTTGAGTGGTGGGAGAAATGATTAGAGTGAGCTTACCGGACAGGAAGTGGATAATCGAGCAGATAAAAAAGAACCTGTCTAAAAGGCTCAGCTGGCTTTCAGTATGGGCGATTGTTGGCCTGCTGATAGACGAGTACCTGAAAGAGGGCTACGTGCTCAACCCGGCTGACTTAACCAATCCCTTCGCTCACGAGTTTTGGATTGCGGTGCTGACGGTTGTGTGTTTCATATCAACTTACGTCTCTGAAGAGAGGGAGGCGGAGAATGAAGGTTGAGGTTGACTCGGGCAAGCTGAAGGAAGTCCTGTACTTGGTGAACAGGGCACACATCAAGCAGATGTACTGCGAGTACTATGAGGTGTTGGACTTGCTGTATGAGATAAAGGAAAGGTTGGAAGAGCTGGTGGGTGGTGAGGATGCCGAGGAGTAAGTTAAGGTCGAGCATGAGCATTGGCGAGATTGACAGCATACACGCCACTAGGGAGAAGATAGACATTGAAACTGTTACCGTGAACAACAGGATAGTAAAGCGACCTAAGTTCCTGCAGGCTCAAATCAGTCCTAGCTTTAGAGACGTTGGTAGTGTTGAGACTGATGAGGTTGAGTACGATAGTTACGTCAAATGGGCGATTACAAAGGCTGTTCAACCAGTTATGTGGCCACCGTGGTGTGTTAGTCCAACCACGACTCCTCTACCATGTTCTTCAAGTGAGAGTCCTAGTGACATATATAATGCCGAGCCATATACATACAATAATCTAGATGGATACTTAATGGCACCGGGCGGGTATATGCAATTTGGTTCGCAAGACTCGTTGGTATATACAGACGAAATATGGTTTTGGGCAATTGGGTGTCCTGACGACAAAATTGTTGTTGAGGTTTACATAGTTGACTTTCAAGCCACATCAACAGATGAGAGTTACATGAATGGTGATTGGATTATGATAGACAAGTACTTTGCATTTGGCGGGACGAGAGGTTGGTTCACTATTAAAGCTCCGTCCAGTAATGGGTATGCAGTGTTTGTACACTGCATTCATAGTGGTGGAGTGGTATAAGGTGATAAAAATGCCGAAAAGCAGACTGAAAATTGAGGGTTTACAACTCTCAGATATTGACTCACTGCAGGCCACGAAGACTAGGCTATCTGTAGGTATTGTTAATGGTGTCAAAGTGCCCAGCTTTGTTCAGGAAGTTGTGAGTCCAAGCATTAGACAGACAAGCAGTCTGCAGACCGACAAATTGGATTACGATACGTGCATTAAGTGGGTTGTATCGTACAGGAGTAGCTGGGCAAGAATGTACTGGGCAACCGATCAAAACTACTACGCAACTAGCGTGCTTCCAGTGAGCAATGGGTACTTATTCGGAGGATATAACAATCCGGAGTATGGAACTTCATCAAAGTTTGTCATAAAGACGGACAATCTCGGTAATGTTACAAAAGCACTAAATATTGGCATACACGGAACGCAAAATCAGATATCAATGATTAGAGACAACAGTTCATATATAGTTGTTGGATCGAATGGTGACATATTCGTTGCGAAGCTAAACAGCAACTTAGACGTGCTTTTGTTCAACTCATATGGTTTGCAGAATACACTATATGGATACAAACCTGTTTTTGACGACAGTGTTGGAGCGTATGTAATTCCCGGGCAGGTTTTGTCATATGAGGGGACAAATAGAAGTGGTCTTGTGTTGTCAGTTTCGACAGATGGATCTGTGAACTTCGCCAAAATTTATGTTGCTGGGACATATAGCAGTCTTTATGAAGTAGAACAATTAGACGGGGGATACATAGTGGTTGGTGAGTACTATGACACGCAGTCTGGACTGTCGAAGTTCTTGGTTATTTGGACTGACTGTAGTGGCAACATGGTGTGTGCCAGGACATTTGACATAGGACACAGTGGACTTATGACGTATTGTGGTATTATAAAAAACAGCAGTGGGAACTACCTTCTATATAGTGGAAAGGCTGTTATTGAAATAGACGGCAGTGGTAATGTTCTGTGGGCAGGTTCGTATGACAGTGCGGCTTCCGTGGTTATTCATTCAGTGTGCGAGTCGGCAGATGGATATGTGTTGGTAGGTGGTTATGGCACTGAGCCTGGTACACAGGTTGCTATAAAAACTGACAAAAGTGGTGGCTTGATCAGTGCAAAGACGTATGATATGTGTAGTGAAATAGTTGGTTGGGCGTCTGACGTTATTTGTATGACAAGTGGATACGTAGTTGCTGGATGTGAAAACATTGGTGCAACTTTGTTCAAATTGGACAACAACATGAACATATCGTCAGACGACGTTGAGGTTACGGATGTGACGAGTAATATAAGCACGTCGGACATACAAGTTACAGTTGATGACATAACAAGTACTGTCACGGTCGATGACGTGACCGACTCAATACAGGTTCAAGACTTGTTAGGACAGATAGATATATCTGATATAACTAGCGAAATACAAACAACACGTAACTGTATTGGTGGTGGCCCATAACGAGAAAGGGGGTGATGAAGATGGGTTTGGCAAAAGCGTTTGAGCAAGTTGCGGACGAAATCGCCGGTATAATCCTGATAGTTGGCGGGATATACCTGCTAAAAACTGGATTAAAGACTGAGGGAATGAGCCTGGTAAACCTTGGAGCGATTTACTTGTTCTACCGCAGAGTGTACAAGAAGCCGACGCCACAGATGGGATCGCAGGGGGGTTTGCCTTATGGGCAGTGAGAACGGGATAAAGGAAGAACTCATAAGACAGATTGCAGAGATACGGCAGAAGCTCGGCGAGATAGAGGGCAAGGTAAACAACATCGCAAGTGACGTGTCAGAGCTGAAGGGGGACGTGAAGGGATTAAACGCCTTCAAGTGGAGGGTCTACGGAGCAGTGTCCATCATAGGGTTCTTGGCTGGGATAATAGGAGCTATTGCGACTGTCATAGTGTATATGAAGTGAAAAAAGGTTGGAGGTGTCTTCAATGGCTCAAAAAAACAATCCTTTCCTTGCTATACTGCTATTTGCCTTTATAATGGGACTATTTAGCCTATTTAACCATTTAATGGCTCAGTCGCTTTATCAGGGGCTCAGGAAAGCTCTCACAGAAAAGTAGCTTAAACAATTTTGTGTAAATCATAAAAAGGCTTAAATAACCTTAAATCCAATAGTGGGTTGGGAAACTGCTTTAGAGAGGTGTTGTATATGACTAAAAGGGGTGTTTGTGATGTTCACAAAAAAGGATCTGGCTGAGAAGGTATCGGACTTAGACGTGGTAAACTTCCTGCTATCAGAACCGCTGGACAAGGAAAACCCGACAGATTTTTACTCAGACGACTTAACAGTGCACGGGGAAATGCCGATCGTAACAATACGCATTCCCCTTGACTACAAGTCGGCACTTGATGCACTGTGGCAGATTATAAAGGAGAATTCGGAGTACTGGGCTGGCGTGACTGTAATGTTCAGAAGGGTTGTCAAGCACGGTGGAATAATGCTGACAAGGAATGAAGTTCTTAAGGAGTTTAAGAAGCTCCACGAGCTTAAAGCCCAACTGGTGAGGACTTATGGAATGCCGGACAGTCCTTACTATGATAGGACTTTTATGCGTCGTGTTTCCACTGTTGATAAGGCTCTCGCAATATGTAACGACAGACTGCTTGCATTGTTCGGAAGGAGTTATGAGAAGATGAATTTCAGGGCATACCCAAGGTGGCATGCTGTCGTTTCAATGTATGCTAACGCATTGAACGTTTCGACGTATGCAATGTATAAGATCACCTTTGGACTATCGCTAAGCACGAGCTTTCAGGTCGATCCTGACGCTAAGGTAATCAACGATGTCCTGTTGGAAAACCTGACGTGGTATAAAGACTCATTCCACAGGAATCTCGGTGGATACATTGAGGACTATGAAAAAATTAGGGGCAAAAATCAGAACTACTACAGTTCGAGGTGAGTTTTGTGGTTGGAATTCACAGCGTTGATTTAAGTTTTTTACTTTCAATAGTTGCTTGCCTAAGTGCCGGGGCAGGTAATATCAATGCTAAAGTAAAAATTATTCAATACCAAAGTAAAAACGATTACTTCAGCTTGTCTCTTACTCGAAGAAGTAAAAAAGGGTTACTCAGGGTTTTCTCACGAGCCCACGCTCAGCCCACGCTCAGCCCACGCTCAGCCCACGCTCAGCCCACGCTCAGCCTACGGAGAGCCCACATCAGTAATTATAAGATGATTAATAACTAACTGTAGTAAGTTCGAAATGCAAACCTAAGAATGGGGGTCGGTATTCATGATGTCAATACTGAAAAACTTTGACTTGGCTATAATCAAAGCACCCAAAGAGGGTATAATGGGACTGAATAAGGATGGAAAAGCGATCATACTTAGAAACGGTGATATGGTCAGCATGAGCCTGCTTGACAAGAAGTTCGCCGAGCTGATGTTTATGAGAGGAATGCTCAGACCAATTGCCACTAACGACAACATAAAACCGGAAAACACAATAACCTACAGAATGAGGAAGAGGAGAAAGGAGAAGAGAAGAGACCGTGGCAGGATAAACGGGTTCAGGCTGGATAACTGGATAAACATAAAGAGGAGTGGAGGTGGTGATCACGAAAAAGGTTGATAACGTCCTGCTTGATGAATTTGACGAGTTCCTTAAAAAGAACTACTCTGAGAACGAGAACACGAGGAAGACGATAATCTATGCTGTTCGCAAGATTATAGAGGTGAACGCAAGTCCTGACGAGCTTTCGGTTTCGACCAGGAGCAAGACTGTCTACAGGCGTGCGTGGAGGCTCTGGAACGATTTTTTAGACTACAAAAATGCAGACCCTAGGGAAGTGCTTTCAGCCGTCAAGAGGAGCGGGATAATCAGCGAGGGCAGGCTGAAAAGACTTTTAAAAAACAAGGACAATTTCAACATGATAATGGTTAAAGCCGTAGAGAGCGGAAAGGTTTATGTTGTTCACGATGAGGTAAGAAGACTAGTGTGGGTAGGTGATTGACATGGAGTGGGTTGTTGTTGTACCTGCAAAGGAGTTTGGTGGAGTGTTTCCAAAGAAGATATCTGGGGTTTCCCCAGATAAAACTACAATAGACATTTTCAAGAAACTTAGAGAACACAAAAACGAGATACCTGAGTACTATGGCTATTTTGTCCTGACAATCGACACACTTGAGTCACTGATCAAAAAGTTTTGGTTGTTCGACAAGTCAGTGCCAAACAAGATTGAAGTTGGTGTCAGCTATGTGACACTTTATGGTCTTAGGGAAATTGACAGCAAAATTACCAATGAGTTTTTAAGTGCATTGGGCGGCAAGAGCTGGAGTGTTAAGTGGGACAAAGATGGACTTATCTTTACAATTTTGTTATACAGTACAGCAGAAGGTGTTGAGTAGTGTTGATCGGTGATTAAGATGTGGAAGTTTAGGAGCACTGAAAAGGCCAATGACTTGAAATCAAGGATAGAAAAGCTTGTAGCTGAAGACAAAGAAATGGCTCTTGCTGAGGTAAGGAAGAACAGGAAGAAGGTCGAGAACACCATTAAAGTATTAGACTCCTTGCTTGTCAGTGTTGTTGACGTGGATCACGGACTCTGGAGACACGTTGCTGATGCCCGCAAGTATGCTGGAGATTTAAAGCGTTTCCTGGATGAGTATGAGAAGTCATTAATTGGGAAAGGTGGTAAGCATGACTAACGAGGAAGAGACGCCAAGCTTCAGGGAGTTGCTTAAGATAGTGTTCTTTTTCGTGATACTACCACTGTCGCCTTTGCTGGTTATGGATCTCTACTACACGTACTACAAGAAGGAGTGGCCGAGGTGATCGGTGTGCCAAAGACAAAAATAGATTTGAAGATAGTGAACGGAGACACAAACATAGTCTTATTGAAAAAAAGGGTAGGAAGTGTTAGAGAAGTAGACAAGCTGGTAAAGGACATTACTGATTACAAAGTCGTGGTAGTACCGCACAACTTATACGATTATCTAAAGCAAAGGGGACTGGAAAAGGAGCGACTGAAGGGTCTAACGAATACTGTTGTGAAGGAAGTTATCTTAGACTTACAGACGTTTGTCTCAGCACTGCTGAGCATTTTTGACAAAACGGACAAGAGCATTGAGAGGTACATTGAAGAGCCTAGGATTGTTGAGGTCGTGATAACGTACTACTTGACTAGGTGGCTATCGCTTGGGTATTTGGGTGGAAAGCCAGTTGAGTTCTTGACGAGTCTTGGCATAACTAGAAAGGAGATCAGGGTGTTGGCCAAGGGATTCTTCCTTAACGAGATTAACAAGATTGGAAGGGTGCTTAAGTCTGGTGTCGTCTACTGTGAGAGCGGTAAGGCAACATTCTACTACTACTGGGATTATGAGGAGGCCGCAGTGTTTAAGGAGTCTGAAATGGACTACTTACCAAAAGTGTTTACTGGGTGATGAAAATGTCTAACAAGGATAAAATTGCCGAGATTGAAAACCAGATATCTGAGCTGAACGAGAGGATAAAGACAATGAAGGCTACAGTCAGTGCTCTTGAGCACGTGATAAGTAGGCTGGTCGAGGTGAAGTGGCTGACCGGTAGGTACTCAATTGACCAGTTGAAGCAGGACGTCGAATCGATTGTTGAGGAGTCGCTAAATGAGCTCAGGAGCACAAAGGCAAGGCTTGAGTTGCTTGAGGAGAAGGCCAATCTACTGATGAACGAGCTGAACAGGATCAGGAGGGGGTAGGTGGTTGGTAGTTTTGTGTGGTGTTTTGAAAAACTGATTGGAGGTGGTGTTTGTGACAATGTTCATAAGAGGCGACGTACTGGACAAGGCTGTCAAAGAGATAAAGAAGGCTCTGAAGAAAATACCACCGAGTCAGAGAGCCTACGTGATATCGCTAGCACTTGAGGAGCTCAAGGAGGAGGAAAGGACAAAGTACTGAGGTGGTACTTATGGTGCTGACTGGAAAGTTCGACTGGGTAGAGAAAATGCTTAGCGATCTCAAAGGTAGCGGTGAGGTCTGGACAAAGTCGCTGACAGTGTCTCCGGAGTACGCAGTGGATTTCAAACTGGAGCAGGGATTTATTGAAATGATACAGAACGCCTTGGACATAAGAGATGAGCTGAAGCTGACCAAGGGACAGGATGTTAAAGTGTTTGCTGGGGTTTACAGTGGAAAGTTCTATGTAGCAAACGACGGTGCGTCTCTTGGAGTGGCTGATTTCAACGTCGGTCAGACCACAAAGCGTGAGGACATAGCTCCGTGCGTGCCACGTGGGTACTTCGGTACTGGACTGATGAAGGGTGTGGTAGTGCTGTTGCGTAATGGATACAAGCTGAACTTCTACACTTCTTACGGCCTGATAACGCCTGAAATACAGACAGTTCCAGATGAAAAGTATGGTCACGTCGAGGAAGTAGTTCTAAGGGTAACGGACTTAAAACTGGGGACTCTAGGCACTGTGATCGAGATAACCGGCCCGAAGCTGTACGACATTGAACACAGGCTTAGGGGAAGATTTCTAGAGTTTCAGGACGTCGAGGTTTACATTCCGGAAAGGGCAAAGAGAGACGGTCTGTATGTGTACCTTGTGTACGAGTATGACCTAGAGTCAATAAGTAAAAAGGAGGCGGTCGGCAGGGGGTTTCACAGGGGGATCTACATCACGAACTTGGATACAATGTTCTCTTATAACTTCTGTAATAGGGAGTACATGCAACAGGAGTCTAGGAATGCGTTTACGGATATCTACCGTTTGAGGGATGATATTGGTAGAATGTGGGCTAGGATGGACAACAAAAAATACGTTAAAAAGTTCATAGAACTGCGTATGATGCTTGGTGACACGCATTGTTACGAGGATGAGACCCACTACTACGACATACGCTACCCCAAAGTGTGGCGAGAAGCATGGGAGGAGCTTTACGGTGACAAGTACGTGACTAGTAATAGTTTGGTTTTTGCGGACAATCCTGAGAAGTTTATCCTAGCTCCGTCTCCGCTGTATTCAATACTAAAGAAAGCTGGAGTGCCGTCTGAAAAAGACGCCCACTTGGCTAGGATTGAAATAACTAGATACTATCCAACTAAGGAGGAGTGGAAGAGGCTAAATCAGGCTATCGACATAGCCGCACTCCTGGCCGGCAAGAGGACTGACGACTCAAAGTGGATAAGAGAGGCACTAAGACAGGTACTGAAGAAGAACATATACTCAAGAGCGATACTCTACGACGAGTATGGTAAACCGGAAGACAAAACAGGGGAGTGGGCTTTTGTTTGGAACTCGACGATAAACAACTTGTACGTTAGAGACCAATCAGTCCGTGAGATGAATGTGATCAAACTTGCTACAATACTGCTACACGAGCTGGCTCACACTAAGGAAGTCGGAGCACTTTACGAAGCTCCGTATGGCATGGGTCACAGTGAGATGTACAAGTACTATGAGTCTATACTGGTGGATGTCATCGGGACGATTGGATCTAGGCTAAAGTCTGAGGCAAAGAAAATGTTTGGTAGCAAGTAGTGCGACAAAAAGGTTTGAAGGTGATATGGGTGATCTGGAAGGTAACGGAAAAAGGTTGGAAGTGGTTTGATGAGGTCACAACGCTAGTGTACGGAGGAACACAGTTGTACGTGTTTGGAGACGAAGATACAGTGAATATAGTTGACGTGCTGGATACTGTCGACACTTTTGTACTGGAAGGGGATACTGTCGAAGAAGCCTATAAGGACGTTGTAAGAATAGTAGAGTCAGATAGAGACCTCAGGGAGTACTACGTAATACCAGACCTAAAGTACTGGAAGGAAGCGTACAGAAGGGGATTTATAGATAAGGTGGAAGGAAAAGTGCTTTGAGGTGGTGAGGTGTGATATTGATATTAAGCAGGTATGGAGAAACTGAGTTTGTGGATGTAGGAAAGGCGGTTAGCATAAAGCTGGTCAGCATGGTAGACAGGACAGAAGTGCACATAATGTTTCCTGGAGGAAAGACACTTGTGCTGGAGTACGACAAGAAGTTCGTTGGGGACATTGCTTATGAGGAGATACTGTTTGAGCAGTGGATGACCAGAAAAGGACTGTACCCAGTTCCCGGAAAGTTTGAGGCAAGTAAGTGGTTTGGGATCAGCAAGAGGGACATTAACGTCAGCTGGAGATGGGAGTAGGCGGTTAGGTCTTTAGTTTGGTAGCTGGTGGTTGCAGTGCTCAGTGTTGAGAAGATATACAAAGAAGTAGCTAAAGGAATGCTAAAGGAGCTCGTCAAGTATCTGGAAGGCAAGGAGATAGTCCTGACAATTGATAACGAAACGAGAATCAAGATTAGGTTTGAGAAGCTTAGGATAAGAGAGTGATTAAAATGACCTGGTTAATAGTGCTCTGGAGTCAGGGCAGTGTGGATATCATCAGGACGGACAAAATAGCCTCAATAAGGGCGTACAACGCCCAGAACAGGCTGTCCGTCAACATCAACACGATAGACAAACTCAGGGTGAGCTTTGACTTCTACGAGAAGGAGGAATTCTTCAAGCTACCGGCGATCATAAGACATGCGGAGAGGTACAATTTTGACGTCGTCATTGACCTGAGAAACCAGAGGGTCTTTGAGGCAAAGAAGGGAGTAATCCTAGTTGAAGACGAAAAGAAAAAGAAAGACTAAATGTCCGCTTCAACGACAGTGCCGTCGTCCAGCTCCACTGTTATCTTCTTTATTGGCTTCAGGATTATATTTTTGCCCACGACTTCCATAGTGAACTTCTGACCATTTGGGTACTTTTTCCAGACTTCTTTGGGTAGTTTGATTCGTCCTTTAGCATCCATTTTTACTATCACTTTAACCCACCTCAAGCTTTTTTCACATTTATTTTTTAAAAAGCTTTTGGTTCTTACACCGAAAAGTTTATATACCACTTATGCATTATTCACAATTGCCCACCCTCATTTAAAGAGGGTGGAGCAAGGACGGAGGTTTGAAAAAATGGAGATGAGTTTGGGGTTTAGAAAAGACCAGCTGTCGGAGAGCGTCAGGGAGAACTTCGTCGGCGTGGTAGTGTACGCAGAGTTCCCATGCGACTGTGTGATCTGTAAGAGGGGGAACGAAAAGCTGAAAGATATGGGGAGAGGCGAGATTCCAAGAGTGCACTTGGTGATAAAACCACTCGAAAAGTACGACAAGCTACAGCACGCATGGTATCCGACGTCAAAGACTATGTGGAGCAACTGGGGAGCATTTGTTATTGCACTTAACGACGTCCTTCAGTTCTATCCAGAGGGACAGACTGCGAAGGAGCAGTGGGAGAGCATTAAGGAGTACTTGATGAGCAGGGCTTTTGAGTTCACTTCAATGAAGAGCATTGACTTTGTTTCACAGGTGACAAAGAAGGAAGTCCCAAGCAGACTTCCAGACACTCTTCTCAACGCCAGAGAGAACTGGTTCCCGATCCACGAGTACTCAAAGGATGAAATCAAGAGCATGTACAACGTAGACTTCGATGAGATAATTGAGCAGGGCAAGAAAGAGGTCGAGGAGCTGTTTGAGCAGGCAGAGGCTGAGGAAGAGTTCTTCAACGAAAAGCTCGATGAGATCGACCAGGTCGGCTTCTGACTTCTTTAACTTCTTTTTTCCATTAAGACTAGGGAGGCAACAGTATGGTTAAGATTTTAAAACCCCGTGCTTCGATTTTGGTACAGCACGAGAACTATGAGGTCAGCATAGACGTTTCAGACTTTTTGACTGAGGTCTTTCAGTCAGACCCAAAGAGGCTGAAGAAGGTCGTACTTGAAGGGCTGAAAAGGAGTAGGAAGGCACAGATTAAGGAACTTGCGGATCTTAAGGAGAAGAAGGAAAAGCTTAAGCTGATTTTTCAGGTAATAGACAAGATAACCTCTACTGACGAGTTCAAGAAAAAAATTGCTAAGTACTCTCCAAAGGAGAGAAGGATGATCAGGAAACACATCAAGGAGGCCGTCAAGGAGGTCGGCTCTGTTTTTGACTGGCTGGATTACGACATAAAAGCGGCTACTTCACGTCTTAACAAGTTGCGTGAGCTTATAATGCTCCTGGAAGAAACAGACGCAGACCTTGTAGAAACGGACTTCTGAGGTGTTGGGAATGAAAGAAGTTACAGTTACTATTGACAACAAGAGGCTTATTGAGGCTCTGAGACAGGTTTTTAGTGAGGAAGAGCTGTTAAAAATTGCTAAAGTGTTTGCCGACTACGTTGAGGAACTTGAAGCCTTCAAAATGCCAGATGTCAATGAAATGATTACAGACCCCATGAGGATAATAGGCATGGCTAAGATCGACTCCAAGTACTTTAAGTACGAGGAAGGGTGGGTGAAGACCCTTAAGGTAAAGTTCAGGAATGGTGATGTTATAAAGTACGTTGAAGCGGACGAAAAGGACATAAGGATCATAAAGGATGGTAGCATAACCGTTGTCGAGGTCAACAAGACTCACGTGAACAAGGGGTTCTTTGACAGGGCTATCAAGCTACTGGCGACCCTACACAACATCAGGTACAAAAGGAACGATTACAGCAGGTTTACGATAATGTATCCCAAAGAGCCGGACAACCCGCTTATTGTCAGCTGTGGTAACATTGCGGTGTTTATAGCCCCAATGATCGCTGAAGAAAAGCTAAACGAGGGAGGAGGCTAAGGTGGTCAAGGTTCTCATAATTGGCAACACTGGAAAGGGAAAGACTTTAACTTCCCTAACCCTCTCAAAGCACTTTAGGACAATATACTACGATGTGGACTTGGGGACTGATCCGTGGAACGAGTCCCTGCACTTTAAGGAGTGGAAGAACCTGAAAGTGCTGAGGATCAGGGACTGGGAAGATTACAAAAGAACACCAATAGGCGAGGTTTCGAAAAAAAACAAGCCGGACTTGGTTGTTGTGGACAGTTTGTCAGAGCTTTTTGGTAAGTACAAGGATTACTTAAAGCAGTACGTACGGAAGACGGGTAGGTTTCCGATGCCTGTCGCCACTGGTGTCGTGGATCTGACCAAGAAGGGTATCAACCCGGAGTTTGTGAGTTTGCCGTACCCAATGTACTCCTTACTTTACGACACCATTGAGGACGTCGCTAGTGATGCTGTCAGCTACTCTGACCACACAATAATAACAATGCACCCGCTGGAGACCAGAATGGCCGTTCAGAAGTCTGACGGTTCTTCTGAGATTGTGCACAGTTCGGCTAAGCTTGGTTTTCTGCAGAGGATATACAGAAAGGTTGATGTGATTATAAAGCTCTCAAAGCCAATGCGTGGAGAAGTTGTCAAGAGCAGGGGAGACTTAAAGCCGGTTGAAGGGGCTGTCGATCCTGTAGAGTTTCTTAAGAGAAAGATGGGTATTGGAGGTGGTGAAGACGTATCACGATAAAGACGTCATCTCAATTGAGGCTCTTAAGGAGTTTCTGGAGGAACATGAGGACGAGATCATCTGTGTTGGATGTGGACAGCCTTTGAGCAGTGCTCCTTGGAGGATAGAGCAGTATCCCCACGATGGAGGAGTCAGGGTTAGGGAGTTCGGTGGGGACAAGCGTTGGGTCTACATTCAGCATGAGGACTACTGCAACTATCAGATGGCTCTTTGGAAAATGGAAAATAGACTTTTGCATACGAACCGTGAGCTTTTTAGGGAGTATGTAAAAAAGGTCTACGGAGGGATTGATAGTGCCAAGTAAAATAAGCATTAGAACCGTGACTGGGACTAGCGGTAGACCCCAGCTCTACCTAACCAAGGAGCTGAGGGAGCTGAACTTGAAAGCAGGAGACCACGTTGCTGTTATGGTTGAGGACAACAAGATAGTCATTCAAAAGGCAAAGATAAAGGTGGAGGATTAATTTTTTCTATTTTTTGGGGGTGCTTTGAGTGTATAAGGTGCTTGACCTGATAATGAACGACCACGACTTCAACTTGCTGTATGACATCTCAGTACGCTATGAAGCGGGGAGGATAACTTTAGGAGAGTTTATGGAGAAGGCAAGACGCCTGATGAGGAAGTACAACAAGCACGTCAGTGAGATCTGGAAGTACCAGTATGCGGTCGTTACCGGTAACTATGTCGAGTACTTTTATCTGCTACGTGCCATTTTGAGGTTCAGGAGGCCGATCAGAATTCCCGGAGACTGGAAGCATTACGACTACCACTGGATACAGGTTACTGTCTTTACAATTGATCCCAAGTGGCGTACTTACGACGTGACTGCAGTCGCAAGACAAATCATTGACGAGCTACCGACTATGTGGAACGCCATGGGTGGGGGTGTGACATTTGTTGAGGAGTATTCGGTCTACGATCCGCCGGAGGTTCTCACGCCAGAGGACGGGTTCACAGCGGAAAAATACGAGTTCCTTAGGAGATACCTTTCGGAATATGATTCTATTGCTAGAAATCCGGCTAACTGGGAGAATTACAGACCTTCAGCAGATTTCAAGAACGTGGAGCACATTCTTAGTCATTATATTGCGTGCGGTATTGAAGAGGATAAAGCGGTAGACCCGGAGTGGGACTTGCTTGACGCTCTGCTCGTGGAATCGCCCTGTGTTGAAGGAGAAGATTTTCCAGTTAGCGAGAGTCTGACAGTCTATGCCGGGACGGACATAAGTCAGAGGTGCTGGCTGTGGAAGAAGAGCGGTTGGCGTGTCAGGGGAGGCAAGTACTTTCCACCTGCTAGTGGAGTTCCACCGACGCCCAGAAGACCAGGAAGACCACCGAAAGCTCCGGAAGAAAAGAAAGAGAAGGAAAGGCCGGTCAGGACAAAGTGGGTGAACCCTCTTAGGGACTACGACATCTACAAAGAGGCTCATCCCAAGTTCTGGGACACTCTCAGGGTATGCAAGATGTACGGTCTGAACCCGATACCGCTATTACCAGATTCAAAGCTCCCGGCGATTGAGTGGCGTTACCTCACCACAGAACCGATAAAGGGGGAGCACTTGAAGTTCTTTAAGAACAAGAAGTACAACATTGGAATTATGGCAGGATACCACAACCTGATGATCGTTGACATGGACGTCAGGCTGAACCTCAACTTGAACACGCTGACCGACATAACTCCGAGGGGAAACCACTACTACTTTTTCGTTGACAGGGTGATCCCTGGTGTTGCGTTCAAGATCACTGAGGGGAAGTGCAAGAACAAGAGTCCCCTTGGTATAAAGGGGTACGGGTACGTTGTCGCTCCTGGGAGCACTTACAAGGGAAAGAGGTACGAGTGGTGCAAGATCATGAAGCCGATGAGGGTTAAGAGCGACGCACTGGTTAAGGCCTTTGAGAGGTTTTTCCGTGACAACTACGAGGTGATTAAGAGGAAGTTTGAGCCTCACTGTCTTGAAAATGAGGGTGGTTGATAAAGTTTGGTGATAGATATGGCTTGCGAGTATGAGCCGGTAAATGAACTTGTGTGGAAGGTCTTGAATGACTTTGTTGGTGCATTGAGGTATGCGATAGTAGAGAAGATGAACGCAGAGGACGTGGCTAGGATATGGGCTAGGGACTTTAATCGTATTGAGTTTAGATACAAGAACGTCTTGAGACCGCATATAACGAGGTTCTTGTTTAGTGGCGACGCTGAGACTTTCAAGAACACTCTGCTTACGGTAATCAAGTGGCTGACTACGGACGCTCTAATTGAAGGTGCAAGGAAGATTGTCGAGAAAGACCCAAAGCTCGAATTCGGAGTTGCTCTGTTTATACACGGAGTAGGACTGTGTTTGGGAGAAAAGGAGTACCACACATTCCTAAGTGAAGCAGGCTATTTGAGGATCACGGTCACTATAGCTGAAGAACCGCTTAGAGAGTGGGACTTTGAGGACTTTGAGTACAGGGTTAAGTTCAGTGATGCTGTAAGACCTGGTGTCTGTGTTGAAAGGATTGGAGGCTGGCCAATATTATGATCGGTGAAGGTGGTTGAAGATGAAGAAGTTTAAGGCATACTGTAGGATTGGTGGTAAATACAGGGAGAATATTGTGGAATATGAGATTGTCGCTGAGAACCTTGAGACTGCTAGGAGTGCGGCTAAGGAACTTTGCCACAAGGCCGGTGGTCAGCTGTACGACGTTGTTGAGGCTGGAGACGTCAGTGCGGAGGAGCTTGAGAAGAGGCTCTATGGGTGATAACATGGGGATAAGGATTGTTAAGTTTGGGGAAGAGGTTGAGAAGGTGGGATACAAGGAGGTAGAGCTATGGCCTACGGGCAGAAAGGGCGTTAGGATGATCTACAGGGACAGCGACGGGAACTGCTTCTGGTTCACGAGGGACGGAAGAAAGATATATGTTGACTGTCCAGATCTTCCTGAGGAAGAAGTCGATGAGGAAACCCTAAAAGCCCTTGAGAAGGACTTAAAGGACATGATAGAAGGAAAGGTAAAAACCATTAGCGGGGACGAGACGGTTAAGAGGCTCTCAAAACTCTTAAAGAAAGATAAAGAAGGTGATACATAATGGAGTTCGTGCTCAAGCGGACTAGGAAGAAGCCTATTGTGGGTTTCTCCCTTGATACTTTTAAGACTTACAACAAGTACCTCTACACTGACACTGGTGAGGCTGGGAGCTGGAACGTTGGTATATGGATCGCTGTTGAAGATGGTAAACCTGCTCCGGACAAAATTACCGTTAAGATTGAAAAAGTCGAGACGGTGGTGAAAAAATGAAAGATAAATTCCACGATGTGGTTGAAGCTACAACGTTACAAAAATTAGCAGAGAAGCTAGATTATTTCAGAGATTACAAGGTTAATGTGTTATTTGTTACAGAAGAAGAGGAAGAAGAATTTATTAGAGGAGAGCGAATGTGTAGGAAAAAGTATGTTGCGTTGGTAGAACTTACCAGGAAGGGGGAGAAATGACTGGTAGTTTAAAGCTACCGATAAAGTTCCAGATGAGAGAGCGTGTAAGGTATGAGTACAAGTGTCCGCACTGCGGTCATGTGAACGTTAGATACGAGAAGTGCGGTAGGGTTGTCTGCGACCTGTGCGGGGAGGAGTTTGTACCAGACAGTAAGTGGGTCTCTAAGTAAAGGAGGTGAAAAGATGAAGATCTTGATTGTAGTCCACCCGTATAGAAATCACTGGTGCTACGACATACTTTACAGGGAGAAAGGATTACCAGACAAGATAAGGAGGGCTCGCAAGAAGCTGACTAAAGACTGGCTGGAGTATGACATGCCTGAGTGCCCGCACGCACAGAAGTATAGTAAACTTGGCTGGGAGTACTTTATCAGTGGAGATACAGCTCACCTTCAGAAACACCTTGAAGAGATGGGAATAAAGGGAGAAGATGACCTGGACGGACTCATAAACTACCTGAAGAAAAGGTTTCCAAATGCAGAAGTAATTGTCGAGCGTTGAATTTTTTATTTTTGGAGTGAAAAGCCCGATAAAGGAGGTGAAAGAATGGCAAAAGTAAAGTACGAGATTTATGACGGTACTGAGGATGAGTTAAAGCCTGTATTTAGGGTTAGACTTAAATGTGAAAACTGTGGACATGAGTGGTGTCTAAAGTGTATAAAGTACGATGAGGTTGCGGAGGGTATGTTTGGGGTGTACGTGTACAACGACAGGACAGGAAAGTCAGACTACGTAAGGTGTCCGGTGTGCGGTCTCACTAAGCACGTTTTGATTGTTGAAAGAAAACCCATAATGGGGAGGAAGTGTGATAAGCATGACTCAACATCTTAAAGTGATTGCCGACAAGCATGACCTAAGGGCGTTTTACGAAAACATGATGATGTCGCTTCAGAAGGACTGGGTCTATGTGATATTCCTGGTAGCGAGGAAAAAGTGGACAAATTGTGTCAGCAGGAGCGAAGAGATGCTAAACATCAGAATATTTGGCCATAATGACTTCGATAGGTTCTACAGGACACTACGCAGGTGGGAAGTTCCTATAGACTCATTCGTGGATAGGAACACAAAACAGGCGATCTGTCAGGAGGCCATAGGAGCTTACATTGACCTGACGCCAAAGTCAGTAGTCAAGGGATTGTTTAAGTTCTTTAGCGACGCCTCACTCAGACTTGGAGAGATAGTAGAAGATCCTTCACAGTGGAGCTGGTTTAAAAGGTACGACAGAAAGTTGCTCGGCTACATTCACAGGAGCAATGCGGTAAAAAAGCCGTATGTGATAATTGATGTGGACAGTAAAGACTACGCTAAGCTTTTGGATGTTGTTGGAGCAGTGGGTGAGGATAAGGTGTGCTGGATTACTGTTACGAGGGGTGGATATCACGTTTTCATCAGGAGGGAGGATTTAGGCAAGTGGTGGCCAAGGGCTAGAAGTGAGTTGTCTGGAATGCCGGATGTTGAGATATTGGACGGTACGCAAACACCGATTGTAGGTACGTACCAGGGTGGTGTGGCTGTAAAATTTTCTAGGCTGGGGTACGACTGCTATGAGAAAAAGGAGCGTGACGAGCATGAAGATAAGGACAATAAGATATGATATAAAGGTGTATGAGGGAAATGAGGAAATGGAGACGATAAGAGACCTAAAGTATTCTCAAATGCTCGCAATTAAAAGACTACTAGATCGTCTTGGAGTAAAATATTTAGTAAAGGAGTGTGATGAAAAATGAAGACGTATGATGTTGTGATTGAAGTAAGGAATATTCAAGCCAAAGACGAGGAAACGGCCAAAAAGCAGGCTCTGGATTTAATAGTCTCTCCATGTCCAGCGGATATCAAGATTGAAGCTTTCGAAAAAAGGACGATTGACGATCTAGTTAAGCTGTATGGTGTTGCAAGATTGGCACACAAGATATTTACTGAGGGATTATTCAGTCTAGCTGAGGTCAAAGTCAAAGAAGAAAAGGAGCGTGATGAAGAATGACAAAAATGGAGGTGGAGTTTAGGTTTTTAGTAGAAATAGACACTGAAGAAATCGATGATGAATTTATAAGGGAACATGCAGGCGTTATTATTAAGGACATTGTGTCAATACTTAACGATAAGATTGGTAAGGTCTCAAGAATTGCCGTAGTCAACATAGTTGAGTGTAAATGAAGGAGCGTGATAGAGGATGAGTAAGTGGTGTTATGTTTTGACACTTGAGTTTGAAGAAGATATGACCGATGAGGAGTTTACTACAATCGATAAGGAATTACTTGAAAAAGTTAGGGAAGTTGCAGAAAAGCGAGGGATAAGTAAGGTTGACCTTATACCAGTCCCTTGTCTCCTGCTTCCTTCAGTCTCTTGTTTTAGGGAAAAAGGAGCGTGATGAACATGGCGATTAAGTGCTATAAAAAAGATTGTAAGTTTAGGGACAAGAGAGGCTACTGCACGCTTGACAGTATTGAGATTAATGAAGAAGGGAAGTGTGATGACTACGAGCGAGATGAAAAGAAAGCAATAGTTGAGCACAACACAAAGATGGCAAGACTTTTAGAAAGGCTTGGAAAGCTGAATATTGACGAAAAAAGCAAAAAAGAGCTTGCGACTCTACTTATCCTCGGAATGAAAACTGATGATGGAGAGCTAGTCCTCGATAAAATAGCAGAGGCCTTGAAGGAAGGTGATGAAAATGCCCGTGAAGATTAAGTTTGAGGACGGTAGTGAGGAGGAAATACCGGATGTTTGGATTGAGTGTGCAAAGCTGAAGTACGGTCTGGACTGGGACGAGTACTACAAAATGGCGTACTCAAAGATTGAGGAGCTTTGGAAGCAGGGAAAGGTACTTACCAAGTTCGGTGTGGAGGATATGAAAGAAGAAATGACCAGAGCTGAGCACGCCGTTATGTGCATTTATGCGGACTTAAGGGCGTGCATTATGTCAAAACTGCTTGAGGAAGTCGCAGAGAGATTGGGCAAAAAGCCACCGAAGGTTGTCGCTGTTTCAAAGGACAACGTGACTGTGTATGAGGGAGACAAGGTTGAAAAATACGACAGCATTGATGAGGTGATATAGTTGCCTAAAAAAAGGGATAGAGTGTGATGGGTGTGGCGAATATAGGAATTGAGGAGAAAAAGGCGTGGGGATATTTCAGCTTCATACAAAAGCACAGATTCTCTGATATAGCTTACATAGAGCTTCAGGCGTCAAGGGATGCACCACTTGATGAAGCAGATGTTCTTGCAGAGTACGACGCAATAGACGAGGATGTATATTTCTATGAAAACTACAAACCTGAACAAGCTCTTGATGCTATCAAGAAAGCAATTGAACTTGCTGATGAGAATTGGGAAGAAGTTAAACTGATTTTCCACCTTACAGACAAAGAGACAAAGAGCCACTCCTATTTCAGCCTTACTATCCGCTCATATTGGGGAAACAGAAAAGAAGTATCCTTTGGCATTGGTGCGACTATCAAGAAAAAGGAGCGTGATAAACGTGACTGATTGGAAGGCTGTACTGTACGTTCCAAAAGAAGTACAAGCGGACGACATTTATATCCACCCTTGGAGAGATGAGGTAGAGTTCCGTGATAGGGAGACTGAAAAAACTTGGTACAGAGACTTGGAGGGATATGTTCAGGAGAAGATCTGGGAGATTGGAGACAAAGATCCGCTCCTTGCACACGTGCTTGAGATAATGTATATTGAACTTCGTGCGATGAAAGGACGTTTAGTTGAACTTGAAGAAGCTCTGAAGGAGCGTGACTAATATGGACTACTACCGTGAAGGAATAAACTACTATTATGGCTGGCCATATTACTACTACAACCTAGCAAGATGTGGTTGCGGTGAAGTGCTTAATGCGGTTAGCATTAGATACACAAAAGATGGTTTAACGACATATCAACTGGTCTGCCCAAGATGTGGTAAAGTTTATACTTGGGGTGACTAACGTGGACATAGCCATAGTGTTTTATACCGTACTGCTGATATCAGCAGTAGCAACATGGTTATACCTTGTAGTACTGTTAATTGAGATTGACAAGATCAGAACAACTGAAAACTACGTACCTAGACACGACATAGATGAGTTGCTTCGGGTATTAAGAGTTATTGGACTACCGTTTATGCTGTTAATTGCACTGCTTGGACTAATACTTGAGTTGACTTCAAAACTGTTTAGGAGGTAATGTGAATGAATAGACACATTTACTGCAGGTTTTATGAGGTTGGATGTGATTACGCACTTGACGATCTTGGCAACCTGACCCTCTACCGTATTGACGTGCTTTACTACCCAGTGGAGGTGGGAATGTGTGGGGAGAACTGTTCATCGGAGATTTCGAGACCATAGACGTCGTTCCACTGTGGACGCACGTTAAGAACGGTAAAAGATACATAAAGAGGCTCAACGATGAGGTCAAAGCGATGATAGAGCAGTTGAAACACGATCCAAACAAGGCAGTGATTCTTGAATCGTTTGATAAGCCGAGGTTCATAGTCAGGTTCTACAGGTCAAAGACCTACGAGCCCTTAAGGAGGGGAATGTACTACATATACCTTGCAACCGAAAGGAAGATTGTTGTCGGCGGGTTCAGCAGGATCAGGAACTTTGAAAGGAGCACTAAGGAGCTTGAAGAAAGGTATGGTAACGTCAGCACGTGCTGGCTCGTTGAGGTGGTTGAGGAGGTGGTGTCGGATGAACAAGTATAGGTTTACATTTTGTAAAATTGATGGAGAATGGATGGATGAAGACGACGCAATAGAGGAGTACGGTATGAGCTATATGGATATGGTTGAGGAGTGCTTTGAAATTGAGGTTGAAGCAGAAAACTGGAGAGACGCAAGAGAAAAAATAAAGATCGCACATCAGGCCTTAAGTAGGTGATTGAGGATGAAAGCTGGTTACATGCTCATAAGTTCGATGTTTGTGCTCTCAGGAATACTGAGTTTGCTTTCAGGTTACAGAATTTTCGGTGGACTGATGATAATCGCATCTCAGCTTGTGCTAATACTTGACAAACTTGACGAAATAAGCGAAAGAAGGAGATGATACTATGAAGTTCTGGAAGATTTACAGGCCTCTGACTCAGGAAGAGCTTGAAGAAATGATTATTACAGCGATAAAAGTGCACAGGGAGTATAGAAATGAAGTAAGCAGGATATGGAGCGAGTACGTCCCCAACTGGATAAGAGACGAGCTAACGGCATTTGAACACATGGATTACTGTGGCACTTATGACGCATACATTGACGAGCTGTTTAAGGCTCAAGAGAGGATTGAGAGGAAGTACCGCTCAAAGGGCTGGGACGTGGTGATGATAGAGCATGAGGAAGGCGACATAACCGTCGACGTGATCAAACGTGGAAGTAGCGTCACCTACTTTGGCTGGGGCACGATTGAGGTTGAATACGCTGATATGAAGAGGTTAAGAGAGATACATCGGTTCAATCGAAAAATGGGTGAGAAAAGAGCGATTAGGGAGTTTGGGTATATGTTTGGTAGTGCAAGAGGTGGTTAGGGTGGACTTTACACTGTATGTTATTATCCACGCTATTGCACTTGTGATCGGAGCTGGTATAGGAGTGTTCCTTGCAGTAAAGCTGATTGAGTGGCAGGAACGCAGAAGGTGGAAAAAACTGGAAAAACAGTGGCACGATAGACATAACTGACTTGGGGGGATTGAAGTGAGTATCGATCCTGTTGCGTACATAGTTGGATTTATTATTGGAGCAATTATAGGAATAATAACAATTGAGTGGATGGAAGACAGAAGAGTTGAAAAACTTGTAAAGCATAAGTACAACTGATTAGAAGGTGAAAAAATGTACTTCAGGTGGATTGGTGGAAAGAGCAAACTGGTCAGGCTGATACTGAGCTTAATGCCCAAACACAAGACCTATGTTGAACCCTTCATAGGTGCTGGGTGGGTGTTCTGGAGCAAGACCCCGTCAGAGGTTGAAGTGATAAACGACTTGGACTGCAGGCTAATCAGGTTCTACGAAGGCCTTAGAGAAATTGACGACCTAAAGAAGGTGATAGATAAGTACGGCTGGGCTTACAGAAAGGACGAGCAGGAAGTCAGGGCAATGTTCGACAGGGCTAAGAAGATAATAGAGCGACCAAACCACGACATTGACGAGTTTGTCTGGGCATTCCTCTTTGTTAATAAGTTCTCCTACGCCGGCAGGATGTTTAACTCGACCTTCAACCCCAGAAGGCTTAAGGACTGCATTAGACCGTACTGCGGTATAACATCTCTGCTGAAAGACTTTCACAAAATAAACAAGAGGCTAAAGAACACTGTAATAATGAACGAGGACTGGAGTGTCCCGACAAAACAGTATGATTCAAGTGACACATTTTTTTATTTTGACCCACCTTACGTCGGAACTTCCGACGACTCATTTACAGACTCGGACTACAAAACAAGGAGCAAAGCCCCATCTCCAAAAAAGATTTTCAAGACTCTAAATGAGCTGGACGGTAAGTTTATTTTGAGCTATGATGACCACCCAAGTGTCTTAAAATACATTGACAAGTATGGATTCTATTCAATGTTCGTGGAGCTGGACTACGAGGTCAGAAAGATTAAGAGGAACAAAAAGGTTAGAGAAGTGATTGTCTCAAACTTTGATTTGAAAAGACAAAAGAGCCTTTTGGACTTTTTGACTTAGCTCCCGTTTTTCACCTTGTCTAGTATGTCTAACAAGTCTTTTTCTGGGAAGACGTCTTCCCTCTTAAGTGCTTCCAAGAACCAGTCCGGTATCTCTTTTCTGTATTTTAGCAGTCCTTCGAGGCTCTTGTCGAGTATGTACGTCACGCCGTAATCGTCTGGTGCTCTGACTATTCTGCCGACTGTTTGAACCAGAGTCTTTATTGCCTGATATCTTGCCCAAGGCCACTGCTTTCTTTTCATCCAGAGCTCCCACACTCTTATGTCGCTCTGGTCTGGATATGGTATCTTTGTTATCACCTGCCACCTTGCTAGGTCATATTTTAGGTCAATTCCCCTACTGAATCCAACTGCCACGAACACGGCATTTTTTGACCTAAGGAACTGCTCGAACCTCCTATTTCTGTCCTTGCTTGTGTGTATTATTACTTTAAAGCCTTCCAGTTTCAGTCTTCTTGCCACTTCACTTGCTATTTCATAGCTGTGTGCGTGTATTATCCCATTTGTCCCCTTGTGGTGCTCTGCTATCTCTTCTATTGCCTGTGCCACCTCTTTGTAAACTCTTGCGTCTCTCTCACTCTTTGTCATTTTTGCTATTGGTCTGTATATCACTGGTCTTCTCTCCGGCGGTATCACGTGCGGGACTTTTATGTATAGTGTTTTTCCTCTCAGTCCGGTGTACTTTGCGAACTTTTTCGGGTCTATTATTGTTGCCGAGCTTATCAGCCTCTTCTGCCCTCTCCACCACAAAAACTTCCTCAGTATGTATCCGGCGTTTAGAACTTTCAGCTCCACTATTCTCCCCCTCAATCTATAAGTCCAGTTTTCCGGATTTTCCTCTGCGTCTTCCAAGAAGAATTCGAGCTTTCTGTCCAGCTCTTTAAGCTCTTTCAGTCTTATTGCATCTGTTGGCGTTAGAAACCCTTTTGACTCCAGCCTGTATAAGTCCTGTTTTACCTTCATTCTCCTGACCTTCGCCCACTTCACGACCTCATAGATGTCCTTTGGGTGTCCGAGTATTCTAAACCTCAGCGTGCCGAGCTGGTCGACCGCCCAGCCCTCTATGTCGTCTGCTTCATCAACTATTAGAAGGTCTCTTTTTCCCCATCCTTCTAATCCAGCTGTTAAAAGTAGCATTGCGAAGCTGAGTCCCGTTATCGGGCTCAGGAGTGCTCTCTGCTTGACCAGCGTCCACGTGCACCTGTGCCTGACCGGGCACTCAAAGTTCCTGTCTATGCATGGTGCTACGTCTATTGTTGTGTTTTTTAATAGACATTTGTAGTTCTGCTTTCCTTTTATGATCTCCATTCCTCCGAGCTCTTTTATCATCTTGTCCCTTGCCAGCTGGTCTAACAGGACTAGCTGTGGCGTCGCATACCAAGTTGTGTTGAAGTGCGTCGCTATCTTGTAGTTCACTATGCTTTTCCCAAATCCTGTCGGTGCTTCCACTATGAAGTTCACATACCTGTCAAGGTTGTCAACAACTGTCTCATAGACCTCTTTTTGATATTTTCTCCATTTTATCATCTTAATACCTCCGCAAAAAAATAAATAAAAGTCACCAGAACTCGTCGTTACTTATGCCTGAGTAGTCTATCCCTCTTACCGATTCCCTCTCGCACTCTTCGAGTATTTCTTCCTCTTCTTCATCTTTTAACCACACTATCTCAGGTCTCTTAATGTAGGGGTCTTCTTGGTCTGCTGTTATCAAGATTGTTTTACCGCACTTTGGACACTTGTATAAATCGGCGTGGAAGCCGAACATGTATCCCTTCGGTCTTACTGTCACCCCCATTTTCACCACTTCCATCCAAACACCGCATCTGTCACACAGCACTCTCATTCTATCACTCTCCAAACTTTTCATACTCTTCAAAGTATTCCCTAAAGCATCTTTCGAGCCTTTTCTTGTTGAATGGGTCTGCACACCTGTAGAGACACGCCAGCGTCCTAACGAACGAACCCCCGTATCTTTCCATTTTCATAAGGGTCTTTTTACTAACAGTCATTTTTATCACCCCACCACTCTTTCCACGTTTTTATGTTTAGGGCGTCCCAGTCAGCCCAATATCCTCTATCATAAAGCCATTCATAAAATTCCTTCATGCTTGGACTGTGGTCTATTAGTTCAACGTAAATATCTCCTCCATAGTTAAAACTGTGTATTAAGTCCCATATATTGTTTATGTCCTTCTCATACGTATTCTTGTCAATATATGCATAGAACCCAAAGTATTCTTTATTCCAGTCTGACGCAAACACCTCAATCCACTCGTCTGTCTCTGGTTTATTGGCACTTTCAAAGAATCCTTTGTATTCAGGAGTTGTTGCCATTGTCTTTGACCTCCACAATGGCTATGTCAAAAACTCCTTCATACCCCACCTGTCTGAGTCCTTCAACTATTGCGTTATCAAGTTGCTTCATTGCCTCTTCATACGCCTCATCTTCGTCCTCTGCTTCCACTATTGTGTCCCAGGCCACAACCACTTTATACTTCTTCATTTTTATCACCTTTTAGGACTTCTTTCAGCACTTTGTCAAACCCCTTAATCTTCCCGTCTTTGTCTATCATGACTATCCTGATAAAGTTGTTCGGCATCTTCATTATCCTGTATAGGTTTTCAAGTGCTACTGTTGTCGCTTCTGGTTTTACATATATCTTTCCTATTGGTTCGTCCTTCACCAGTATTAGTTCTGTGTAGTCCTTAAATATCCTGACTATAATCTTTCTTATGTCTTCAACCCTAATTATCTCAGCTCTTTGCTCCTTTCTGACTTTTGAGAAGTTTGGTATCGCTAACAGCACTTTTCACACCTCCTCTATTGTCACTTTGATCTTCTTTGGTGGGTTCTTTCCGAGAGCCCACTTTTGTATGTATATTGTCCTTATAGCTGGTGGTCTCCCTTCCGTCACTTCCTCGTATCTAATGGTGTTTTTAGTCTCTTTCTCAATCTCAAACTCAGCCTCTATCTTCTTCATTTTTTCACCCCCCAAAATTTTTCATTACCACCACATACTCAACACTATCAGTTACATTCAGTCCCATTTCTTTCGCCTCTTCTCTTGTCAGCAACATTTGTCTTTTGTATCCCTCTCTTTCTCCCGCTCTTAATATCGTCTCTATTATGTTCTTTATTGCATTCTTTTCAGCCGTTTCTCCCTTCTCGTCTTTTGTGAGTATTCTTCTTATCGTTCCGTTCAATATGTCCTGTTTTGTCACAAGTACTACCCACATCTTCTCATCTTTCATTCCTTCCACTTTGTCCACCTCAGTATTGTATCTCATACACTTTTACTAACATTCTTCTAATCCCAGCACTTTCAAGTATTATCGCTTCTCCATCAAGGTTGTAGTATGTTACATCTTTGTTCTTTGCTTTTATTCCTTTTCTGCACTTTGTTATTTTCTCCATTAAAATCTGTAGGGCGTCATATACTTCCCCTTCTGCCATTTGGTCTACTTGTCTGTATATCTCCGTGTTTCCTGCTATGTCTGAGAGTATTGCGAACTCATTTTCTGTCAACCATATCCCACCCGTGTTAAAAATGAGGTCTGGTTCTTTCTCAGTCATTACTTCTGCAACAAGCTCTTTTATCAATTCATCCTTAACCTTCCCCATCTTCCTCACCCTCAATTAGTTCCATAAGTTTGTCACACAGTTTTTGTATATGCTGAGCGTCGTGGAATGTGTCCCTATACGGGTCTGAAGAGCTTTCTATTTCTCCAGCTGTTTGTTTTATCTCTATAATTATCTGTTTAATCTTATCAATCTTTTCCATTTCTACCATCTCCTAAATTTGTTAAAAACAAAAGACAGAGCTAATACTCTTCTTCCTCTTCACGTATTACAACATCGTGTCTCCATCTTCCGTATTCCCCCGACTGTATTGCTATTCCCCCGTCTGGGGTCTTGGATAAAACAAGGTAGTATCCCCCTGGGATACAATTATGCTCAATTACCATCTCCGCATTTTCTTCTGGCACTAATGCTTTTATCTCGTGCACTACTCTAAATAACTCCTCTACAGTCTTTTTTATATCTTCTTTTTCCATCTTCCACCACCTCTTAATCCCGACCCCGTCCCCTTTCGGTAGTTAGTCCCTACTTGGGGACTGGAGTCTTTGGGAAAGAAATTAGGCAATCACAACGTTCAAATAACCATCCTCAAATGTAACCCTTAGATCTTTCTGCTCTTCTGAAATCTCTTCCGCAATTCTTTTTATGTCCCTCCAAGTTATGTCGTCTCTTATTTGTCTAAATGCAAAAAACGGTATTCTTACCATTCTTGTGTCTTTTTTCTCTCTAATCGCCTTTTCTATTATTCCTTTTATCTGCTCAAGCTCTGCAATTCGGTCAAAGTAGTCAAAAACCGTATAGACCTCTGGTCTTTCTCTTTCTTGTCTCTTCTGTTCCTCTTGAAAGTCTAAAGCGTCCCTTAGGTCTATTATGCCCAACCTGACCAATTTTCTTGTCAATGGGTCAAGCTTTGAGAAGTCTGGCAACTCCACTTTGTCAATATTATTTTCAGAAAAGGGGTCTTTTCTCTCCTCTCTTTTTTGCGTCTTTTTTATCTCCACAACTTCAAGCATATCCAAAAG
>Ga0190308_1000054_pt1 | contig 39258 bp, 34 predicted proteins | sample 48700756_MG_FD_165050 | JGI IMG/M metagenome (GOLD analysis project Ga0190308, IMG submission 165050) | Hydrothermal vent sediment bacterial communities from Southern Trench, Guaymas Basin, Mexico - 4870-07-5-6_MG | ecosystem: Environmental > Aquatic > Marine > Hydrothermal vents > Sediment ...
AAATTAATTTATTTCACAATCATAGCTGCAGATCCTAGAGATATATTTGATCTAAGTTTTTGAGTCTGTTTAAAACTTTCCAAATTTTACATGTATCGTTATCAGTACAACTACCAATGCCGCTACAGCTATCAGTATCCATAGGTGAAGCGGCAAACCAAGCGGCAAACCCCACCATGGTCTTTCCGTTAAACTTGAAAATTCTGGATCCAATATGTGTAAGGCTGATACTGCATAGAATGTTGCCCTCATAGTTGTTTCATCCTCGGCAATTGCCTCTTCTGATGTTGAATTCACTAGGCTGAAACCACCGGATGTTCTTTGGCAACTTAATATCCAACTTATTATCTTGTCCTTGTTATCACCCAATTGGTCTATTGCACCGATCGTATATAGGATATCCACAGCTAGGTATGTTGTAAAGAGAGATCCTATGCCTGTTCCTGGGATTTCTTCGAAACATCCATTGGGAAGCATCCTGCTTAAAACCCATGATACTAGTTGCTCTTTATTTATCCTACTGTCTTGAAGAACCCCCGTAAGGTTTAGAAGTTTGACGGCAGCATATGTTTCGGAAAGGGAGGAAGCGTTTTCTTCTACGGAAAAACCTCCATCGGGATTTTGAAGAGAAACTAACCACTCTGTTACGTTATAACTTATTGTGTTCCAGAGTGTTTTATTTAACATGTAGATGATTGAAAGAGCATAGTATGTTGTCCATAAAGATTTCTCTGTACCATCAGGATATATGGTATAAAGGTGATCTGTGTTACATTTCATTACCCAGTTAACAATACGGTCTCCCTCCAGATATTCTGAATAATCTTTGTCTATGAGAGTGAAAGTTTTAAGCCCAAAGTAATTGCTGTATATAGTTATGTCTCCATCTTTCTTGTACCTAATTAAGCTATAATCTTCTGAATCTGAATCATGAATTATTAAGGTATCATTGATCCATTCAGCAATTTTATCTTTCTTTATTTTCCCAAACTTATTTAGAAGTTTTAACATAGTGAGAGCTTCAAAGGTAGCTTCAATGTTTGGTTTATCTTTTTGAAAAGATTTAAAACCCTTTTTATCTTCCTGTAAATTTAAGATATACTTGACTATAGCGTCTTTTCTAGTGCTAATTAGGGCCGAGGCCTCCGTTACAAAGTAAGTACTTGAACACAATAGTATTGTTATTAATACCACGGCGAGCAATTTTATCTTCATCTGTCGATCCTCCACATATTTAGTGTCACTCGGGTAGTTATCAAGAAATTGAAATCGCCCTACTTAATTTTTTCTCATACCTCCGTACTTCACTTTAAATATTCATAAGCACTAATTGCAGCCATTGTACCTTCCCCTACAGCAATTGCAATTTTCAAAACCCCGCTTGTTACATAACCAGCAGCGAATACTCCGGGTATATTCGTTCTTTGTTTTTTATCGACAATAATGTACTTATTATTATCGATAGCTACCCCAATTTCCCGAGCAACATCACTTTCAGGTTCAAGACCTAAATTTATAAACACACTATCCACTTCTAATTCCTTTGTTTCATTAGTTATTTTATCGACTAATGTTATTTTTTTAATAGTGCGATCTCCAATAATTGCTGTGACATCGGTACTCTGGAGAATATCGACATCGCTTTTCATTACTTTCCTTTTTAGGAACATACTTGCACGCAGTTCATCGTCACTACATATAAGGTACACGGTTTCGGCAACGTTAGTAAGTAACAAAGCGTTAAAAACCGCTATGTCCCCATTACCAATAACTGCAACACGTTTACCCTTAAATAGCGTATTACTTGGAACTATACTATAGAAAATGTCCTTTCCAGCATACTTTTCTTCTCCCGGGATTCCAAGTCTTTTATACCTTCCTCCAGTAGCTATAATTATGGTTTTAGCAAAATACATGTCTTTGGATGAAACAATTCTCTTTTTCCCGTGAAAAAAATCAATTTTTAATACTTCTTCCAGTTCCTTAATCTTTGCACCGTTTTCAAGAGCTTGCTTTTTCATCGCGCTAATAAGCTCCATACCACTAATTTTTCTGATAGCTGGATAATCTTCAATAGTTCGAATGTCAAGGACTTTACCTCCTGCATTTTTACTCTCCAAGACTACGGTTTCAAGCCCCAATCTGGCACCGTGAATAGCTGCAGAGAGACCCGCAGGCCCTCCACCGATGATTACAAGATCTATTTCTGTAGACATGCACAGATCCCCCTTTAACTGCGCATACTAACTTTAACATTGATACGTTAAGTTGTTAGTTGTTTTAGTGGATGATGAAGACCTTAATAACTCTTATTGAAGTGAGGCATCAAAATATTCTCATTACTTAAAGGAGGGGGGCTTCACTTGTTCTACAGCTTTAATACGTTGTTTTGGCATATTTAATGACGTTCTTAATTGTGATGTAGTGTCTTAGGAACTATTTTGCCCATTTAGGCTCTGTTAGTTCTAAATTCAGTAAACAGACCACTTATTTGCTCTCCCTATTTTATCTAATGAATAACTTCATAAACTTTCGTAACAATAATTTTGTAAAACTTAAAATCCGTCTCTTAATACGGCGGTGATTCAATGGTAAGAATTTTTGTTGAAGGTATCCATGTAATATTTAAGCATTTAGTTAAAGTGGGTCCTTCAATTCCTGTTCAAGCGTTTATTGACAAATTATCGAATTTAGGTTTTTCTTATACAACTAGAAAACTTATGGTTCCTCCCCTACCCCAACCAGTTCCACAACCTCCAAGTGAACTTGTTGAATATCTTTTTAAGCGTCCTTCGGATGCTACATCTCTAATAGTTGTAAGCGAAAAGGGGTTTGTCGTTGATACTAGATCTGTTCAAACAGCTTTAGATCTTTTTTGGACCTCTCACGGAATATTGCGTGAGAGTCTTAAAGAGAGATTTAAAACTATAGTTCCACAAATGCAACTTTTAGCAACCATTCAAATTTATAGTGAGATAAGCCCTTTGAAGATGATTCAAGATATGCTAACACCCAGATTATTGAAAAAGAAAATTACAATGAAAAAAGTGCTTTCTCCGATGGCTATAGAGTTATGGACTGGTATCCCCAAGGATGAAAGTGAATGGTACATTGTTCGTTTAGAGCCCTTTAAAGGGGATCCCTTTAGAAGAATGCTAATGAGAATCACTTATAAACATCAAAGTGTTGAGGAAGCCGTAGATTTCCTTGAAAAGTTAGAAACCCACTCGATAAATCTACTTCAGAAAATAGTTAAAGAGACAAAATGAAGTGAAGTTTGTTAATATGTTTTAGCTATTGCAGCCATATTTTTCGTCTCTCTACCACATATAGGACAAACCTCATTCTCAGCTGGGTTAGCTAAGTCCTCTGACAACACAGCACCCAGCACATTTCCATTCACTTCTTCGCACATTTTTAGCCCACACTCATCGCTTTCACACCATGGAATTAAGGCGATACCACGTCTATTTTGAATAATTTCCCTAGCTTCTTGCAAGCTTTTGACTCTGAATATTCTTTTCCTAAATTCTTCCCATGCTCTTTTCCTAAGGTTTTCTTCAATTTCGGTGAATATTTCTTTTACAACCGTCATTAAATCACCCATTGAATATGTTTTTCTTTCGAATGTATCTCGTCTTACAATTGTTACTTGGTTATTTGCAACGTCTTTTGGCCCTATTTCTACTCTAACAGGAATCCCTCTAAACTCCCAGTCGTAAAACTTCCTACCAGGGCTAATGTCTCTTTCGTCAAGAAACGTTCTGATACCCCCTTGCCTTAAGACGTCAAGAACCTTTCTACACTGTTGAAGAACTTTTTCTTCCTCTCCCTTATAGATTATTGGCACAATAACTACTTGTATTGGAGCTATCGAAGGAAGGAAAATAGCTCCTCGATTGTCTCCATGTATTGCTACTATTGCTGCAATAACTCGTTCAGAAATACCGTAACATGTTTGATAAGCAAATTGGTGCTTTCCATTTACATCTTCATATGTTAGCTCAAAGGCTTTGGCAAAATTTTGCCCAAGGTTGTGTACGGTTCCTATTTGCATTGTTCTGCCATCGGGCATCAAGGTGTCAAAGGCAATACTATACTCCGCGCCTGCAAACTTATCGAAGCTGGGTCGTCGACAAATTATGTAGGGAACTCCTAATTCATCAAAGAACTTGCTGTAGATTTCAACAGCTTCTTTAACTTGCTTTTCAGCTTCTTCCATAGTAGCATGTACGGTGTGAGCTTCTTTAAATGTGGTTACTTCACGTACCCGTATTAATGGTTTTGTAGCCTTTGTTTCATATCTAAAAATATTTACTATTTGATATACTTTAATTGGCAGATCTGCATGACTGTGTACCCATTTTTTGAACATGCTGTACATGGCTGTTTCGCTTGTAGGTCTTAAAGCAAGCTTTTTCTCCAGTTTTCTTAATCCTCCATGAGTAACCCAGTATACCTCTCCTTCAAACCCTTTTATATGCTCTTTTTCAAGGCCAAGAATATCTTCGGGTATGAGAAGGGGGAATAATACTTCTTCATGCCCTGTACTGTTGAGAAGCCTTTTAATGATGTCTAGAACATATTTTCTAAGTTTAAATCCGTACGGACGCCAAACATAACATCCCTTAACTGGATATCTTGTATCTACTAGTTCAGCGTCCATAATAATGGTTCTAAACCATTCACTGAAGTTCTTATACTTATCAAACGCTTCTTTTTCTTCCATCTTAATAACCCCAAGTTAGTGCCATATACTTAGTGAGAGTTTGAAATCCTTTCTTTCCTTTTAATACAGTTTTAATTTAAATTTTTCAGCAACAATATTTAACTAATGCTTTTGCCAACCATTGCTTCAAAATATGACGTGAAACTTGTTAGATTACCTTTCTTACACGGTTTAGAAGTTGTCTAGCTCTTTTGTATATCATATGCTTGTCAGGGAAACCTGTTGGACCGGGAAATTCAACAACGAACGATGCTGCTGCTGTTGCAGCTGCAACGGCCCATTTTACATCATGTGAAACTTGATATTCTAAGGTGAAAATGACCGTATATACATCGCCAGCACCAGTACTATCAACGAGTTTACTTGGCTTGATTGTTGGAGCGTAGAAGACTCCTTCTCTCGTACCTATATATGAGCCTTTTTCTCCTAGAGTTACTAAGGCTATGTCTGCACCCATTTCCACGAGAGTTTCAGCTGCTTTGCTAGGTAAATCCGTTTTAGCGACGACTTTGGCTTCGTAAATGTCTGCATGAACTACATTTACAAGCTTTAAGAAAAGCTCTGCTTCATTCCATTCTGAAAGAAATACTTTACCTGTTTTATCTATTTTTCTAACATATCCCTGTACATCAAGAGAAATGTACTTGTTTTTAGAATAAATTTTCCTGAGGGTTGAGAGAGGAATTTCATTAATAACGGAACCTATGTGAAATGTTTTTGCGTTCAAGCATGGTTTGCATAGGTCGTCTGGTAATATTGGTTCACATCGATCCATTAAAAAAAGGGTTCGTTCACTATTTTCATATATTAGTTTAAATTTTGTTGTCGGCGCTGAAACCTGCTTAACGCATGTTAAATTTACTTCCCTTTTTATTAGGAAAGAGAAAAGATTTTCTGGAAAATCTTTTCCTATCTTGCTAACTAATAAGGCTTTAGCACCGTAGGTTTTTGCAGCTAAAGTACTGTAAGTTGCGGCTCCTCCCACAGATCTTGCCTGAAAACTTCCTCTTTTTATTTCATCTATTACTATATGGCCTAGAATGGCTATGTCGTACATTTTTATCTCCCATTTCATTGATTGTTTAGTAAGCCATTTTAACTTGGATAAATGTTTACTAAGATTAAATAGTGCTTATCCTAATTTTGCTATCTTAAGAACCCTAAAATTTATTTGGAATGGAAAATATTCACTAGACTGTTAGCATCGACATGAGGGTGATTTGGGTGAGAATAATCTTACTTGGTCCACCTGGCTCCGGAAAGGGAACCCAAGCTAAACTTCTTTCGAAGAAATATAGTATACCTCATATAGCTATGGGAGATATTTTGAGAGAAGAGGTTGCAAAGAAAACGCCATTAGGGAAAAAAGTCAATATATACATGAGTAAAGGGGAACTTGTCCCAGATGAAATTGTTATAGAAGTTTTGAAAAAACGATTACAAGAAGCAGATTGCGTAAATGGATTTATTTTAGATGGGTTCCCAAGAACTTTAAACCAAGCCAAGGCTTTAGATAATATGTTAAACGAATTAAACCTTAAAATCGATGCTGTTATCTATATCGATGTCCCAGACGAGGAGATTATGAAACGTTTATCGCTTCGAAGAACATGTAAGGTATGTGGAAGAATTTATAATTTACATTATAATCCGCCTAAACAGGATGGTAAATGCGACGTATGTGGTGGAGAACTAATTATTAGAGATGACGATAAACCAGAGGTCATAAAAAATAGGCTCAAGGTATATAATGATCAAACAAAGCCTTTAGTTAACTACTACGAAACTCATAAGTTATTGATTCGTATTAATGGTGTAGATCCTATAGATAAGGTGTTCCAACAAATAGTTAAGGAGTTAAGCCTTAAAAAGAAGGTTAACTGAATAATTTAGAATCTGCAAATCGATGGGTGATTTTGTGGAAAGAAAAATCAATGAAATTGTTAAACACCCAGAGATGGTATCTTCTCTGACTCCAAGAGACATAGAAGACATTATTCAAATGGCTTCTAACCTGTTTAGGACTGAGAATTCTCTTTTGGAAATAGAAGGAAATAATATTTTATTTGTCGGCGACACCCATGGAGACTTTAATTCAACTAGGAAACTCGTGAAGTTATTTCTAACTGGAAAGTACAATTATATTGTTTTTCTAGGAGACTACGTCGATAGAGGAGCTTACCAGATAGAAAATATAAACTATGTTCTATGCTTAAAGCTCTTATACCCGGAAAATGTAATCTTACTTCGTGGTAATCATGAGACGCCTCTTGCAAACCTTTATTACGGTTTCTATTACGAAGTGCTACAAAAATTGGATAAAAAATTCTATGATTTATATAGTGAATTATTTGCAAAAATGCCTTACGCAGTTTTGGTAAACAACCATGTATTGGCATTGCATGGGGGCATCGCAGAAAGTTTGAAAACCATTCAACAAATCAAGGGTATAAAAAAGGACTTAATTGATGTAAGAGACCCTATGGTTCTTCAAATATTATGGAACGATCCAAGCGACGATGTTCTAGGTTTTCAACCCAGTATGAGGGGGCCTGGAATAAGAGTTTTTGGTAAGGACGTATTTGAAGAATTTGCCATGGAAAATGATATAGAACTTATGATTAGGGCTCATGAAGTATTTCCTGAGGGATATCGCTACTTTTTTGGAGGGAAATTGCTCAGTATCTTCTCGGCCAGAAACTACGTCATCCCTGTGAATGCTAAAATTGCCGAACTAACATCAGAAGGAAAAATTAAGTTAATAGATGTTTAAATTATTAGCTTGCTTTTTCCCGTCATCTGACATTTTTAGCGTAAATCTTAAATATTCTTATTATTTCAATTTTTTATTGATGCGAAATGGAGGGAGAAAGTGAGGAAAACTCCGATGATCGAGGGAGGGAGGAAATAAGTCTACATATTCCTCCCTACATATTTTCACCAATGACCTCTATCATTAGAAACCATAATAGATTAAGACTCTAGTCTAATCATCATTGGGTTTGATCGTAATTTTACTTTGTTATAACTGCCAACTACTATCAAAAAGTTCAAAGCTAATTAACCAAAGATACTTACAAGAAGTTGTTGATCACTGAAATTTAAACTAGATGAACTGTAGGAGACTGGAAAGGTGTATAATGTAGTTGATAAAGATGAACAGTTTAAAAAAGATGGGGCATTTGGTTTCCCGGTACCAAAAATCTTAGAAAGAGGTTTTAAAGTTTTAAATATGAAGGATATAGATATAACGACGATTCTTTGGGCCTTAACAGGTTTAAACTACACGGCAGTAAAAGTGCTTGAAATGCTTTTAAATGAAACCTTGACAGTCTTAGAAATCTCTAGTAGGATTGATAAAAGTAGGAGTTGGGTTCAGAAACTGCTTGGCTTACTATTTAAGTATGGACTTGTTGAAAGAACTTGGGTGTCTAGCCAACAAAAATATTTTTATAAAATTTCGAACAAAGCTGCATTCTTTAATACGCTTAAACATATTTTGAATGAAGTTTATAGAGAAGTTATTAAGTTTTTATCTAAAGATTCTAGGTTAAACGCTAAATAAAATATGATAGAAAATTGTATACGTTTAATCTAGGTTAAGTAGGTATAGCTTTAATTTTTCATCGAACCTTCGTTCTAACGGCTCTTTCAACTTTACTAGGAATATCTCGCATGTAACGGAGATTATAGACCCTGGAAGTAAGTGTCCACCAAAAGCTGCACCATCTCTCCTCGAAACTATAATATGTGCATGTACAAACGGTTTTCCTTCTTTAAGGCTTACATTGCCAAGTAAGCTAACTATTTCTAATTCGCCTTCCACGTTGATTTCCTTGTATTTTCCTTCAACAAATATTCCCATCTTCACTTTGTTTAGAGCTCCTATACCCGTGAAGAAGCCAGCTTTAATGTTTTCCTTCTTAACTATCGAGCTTAGGGCTTCTAGTAGATCCTCGCCCTTTTCTAATTTTACAACTAGAACTTCACTGACTTCATTTTTCTTTACTTTCACCTTAGCCACCTCCAAATAGATGTATTAAAATATGCGTTAACTCGTTATTAATAACGAGTTGAGGAAAATTTATACTCTACTTAGTGCCTTAATATTTGGGGATGAACTTTACTATGAAAAAAGCAGTCCAAAAGAGGTTAACTGAATATATCAATAAGGGAGAGGACAAGTCCTTAGATGAAGTAGAGACGGAGGAAGTTATCGAAGAAGAAGCCATCTATGAGGTTGAAGCATCTTTCACAAATGACAATGAGAAAGAAGTTGCTTCCGGTATTTTGCTCTCCGTTGGTTATGATGGGGCAAAAGGCTGCGCATACGCTAAATTGTATAATCCAGAAAATAGGAAGATCTTCATATGGTATGATGAAGAAAAAACCCATAGACCATATCTCTTAACTGACTTAAGTAGAGAAGAACTTGAAAAAATACCCGATGTCATAAATCATAAGGGTTTAATAGGTTTTGGAGAAGTTGAAAAATACGATCCACTTAGGGATCAATGGGTAAAAATGACTAAAGTTATTGCAGATGACCCGCTTTCCATTGGAGGTAAGCCTAACTCACTTAGGGAACTTCTTCCTTCAGACCAGTGGGGTAAAAGAGCGTGGGAAGCAAAAATAAGGTATCATCACTGTTTCACATACGATAATAATCTGATTCCAGGCATGCCATATATTGAAAGAGATAAAAAATTGCAATTAATTAAAGTAAGAATTCCCGAGAATGTTAAAGAAAATCTTTTTAACCTCCTGAAAAGCGAGGATATTGAATATGGTGATATTTTAGACAGGTACTTGCCTGTATTTCTTTATCCAGTTCCTCATATTGATAGAGTAGCTATTGATATTGAGGTTTTTACACCTAAGTTAGATAGAATTCCAGATTCTAAGGAAGCCGAATATAATATTATCTCAGCTGCATTTGCATCAACAGACGGCCTAAACAAGGTTTTTGTCTTAAGACGTGCAAATCTTGAGAGTTCTAAAAAAGTTGAAGATTTACCTAGCAATGTTGAAATTATTTATTTCGATGATGAAAAAGAAATGATTAAGGAAATTTTTAATGTAATTAATCAATATCCTATAGTTATTACGTTCAATGGGGATAGCTTTGACTTAAGATATCTTTATCACAGGGCAATTAGGCTTGGATTTAAAAAAGAGGAAATACCCATTGAACTTACTAAGGACGAAGCTCACGTAAAATATGGTGTTCACATAGATTTGTATAAATTCTTCTATAATAATGCGATTAAAGTGTATGCGTTTGGTAATGCCTACAAGGAAGTTACATTGGACACTATAGCAAAAGCTTTGCTAGGCACCAGTAAAGTTGAGATAGAGAAGCCCATATCAGAACTTTCACTAGAAGAATTAGCACATTATAACTACCAAGATGCAAAAATAACTTTAGATCTTACAACTTTTAACAATAACTTAACATTAAAACTTATCATATTGCTAATGAGAATCTCGCGTCTACCCATGGAAGATCTTGTTAGACAAGGTGTATCCAGTTGGGTTAAAAGTCTTTTCTACGCTGAACATAGAATACGAAACTATTTGATCCCCAGACCAGAGGAAATAACAGGACTAAAGGGAACCGTTGATACAACCCCGATCATTAAAGGCAAAAAATATAAAGGCGCTATAGTAGTTGAGCCAAAACCCGGAGTACACTTTAATGTCGTTGTATTAGATTTCGCGTCTTTGTATCCCTCAGTTATTAAGAAGTATAATCTTAGTTACGAAACTGTTAGATGTGTTCATCCAGAGTGTAGAGACCAGAAGGTTCCTGAAACCAACCATTGGGTATGTAAGAAACGTAGAGGATTAACTTCTCAGATAATAGGTTTCTTAAGAGACATAAGAGTTAAATGGTTTAAACCTATGAGCAAAAACAAGAATCTGTCTGATGAAGTACGAAATTGGTATTCAGTAGTTCAGCAAGCACTCAAAGTGTTTATTAACGCATCCTATGGAGTTTTTGGTGCAGAACACTTCCCCTTCTACTGCCTGCCAGTTGCGGAAAGCACTGCGGCGATAGGGAGATATGCGATTATGAAAACTATTAAAAAGGCTAAGGAACTTGGAGTGGAAGTAGTGTACGGTGATACTGATAGTGTTTTTCTAAAGGAACCTAGCGAAGAGAAGATTAGAGAATTGATTAGGTGGAGTAGTGGAGAACTTGGAATCGAATTGGATGTTGATAAAGTTTACAGGTATTTGGCTTTATCTCAGAGGAAGAAGAACTATCTGGGAGTATTTGATGATGGAAGTGTTGACATTAAAGGTTTGACAGGTAAAAAGAGGAACACACCGATATTTCTTCAAAAAGCCTTTATGGAAGTTGTGAGAGTGTTAGGAGAAGTAAAATCTGCGGAGGATTTTGAAAAAGCTAAGGAAAAAATACGGGAAATAGCGCAAGAATGTTACAGAAAACTGGAAGAAAGAAAATACTCACTTGAAGAACTAGCTTTCAAAGTGCAACTTACTAAGCCATTGAAACAATATGTTAAAACGACGCCTCAGCATGTGAAAGCTGCAAGAATGCTTGCAGCTCAAGGAAAAGATATAAGACCTGGCGATATAATAACTTTTGTGAAAACTAGAGGGGTACCTGGTGTTAAACCTGTTCAATACGCCTCAATATATGAGATAGATATAGAAAAATACAAAGATCACATAAGGACTACATTTGAGCAGATTCTGGACGCACTAGGAATAGATTTTAGCGAAATTGTTGGTATACGTAGTCTTGACATGTTTATCTAACTTTTAACATGCTAAAAATTAGTTGACCCTCTATTTTAGGTTACCATTCTTCCGCATTTATAGCAGAATTTAGCATCCGAAGGTAACTGAGTACCGCAATACATACAGAATTTTGTTTCCGAAGTATAGCTTTCATTGTAACCCTTTGTTGACAGGTTAACTTCTCTTGATGACTCATTGTCTTGAAAGAGAAGTCTTAAATCCGTAGAGCTCTCTGTTTGGTGATTTTGTTCAGATATATGGCTTATTTGAGGAATTTCAATCTTCTCTTCAGAAATTTCCGAGCGAAAATGTCCTTTAGCATATTCTATTATTCTCTTATGACATTCTTCCTTCAGCTTACGGTAATCTTCATGAGTTAATCCTAATAGTTCTAAAGCTTTGTCACGATTTATACATCGCTTTTCTAGGCTACAACAATAAGCTAAGCTCCCGTAACAGGTTAAAGCCATAGCCTTTTCTATAACAGATTTGAAAATAGGTTGTATTCTTTCTCTACCAATAATTAAATCACTGCCATCCACTTTGATTTCAACTAAACTCTGATTTAAAAGCGCTCTTAGAACTTTTTCAGCAGGATAAGCTCTACCACGAATAATAATAGTTCCTTTGGCCTCCGAAGTTTCTTCCATTACTTAACCACCAGTTTTAGATTACTAAGCCAATATAATTAAAATTTTGTATTACACAATTTGTCTTAATGAAATTTGTATAAAGCTAAACTTATATAAATCTCTTATTAAATGTGCTTTCCATATTTTTAAAACGGAAATAGTCTTATCAAAATCGAACATATGTAGTTATCTAGAATATAGGAGGGGCCTTTTGGTGAGAAAAAAGTTAATATCCTGCCCAAAGTGCGGATATCAATTTGATATTTCTTATGCAAGAGCACTTGCATGCCGCGGGTGCCCATTCTCAGCCATAGGAGACTGCGGTTATATTAAATGTCCAAAATGTGGATATGAATTCCCATACCCCACCTATTAATTCAAGATAATTCAATTTCAGTTTATGTTTCTTCTTTTGAGGCAATAAACTCTGCAACGCTGACATTACCTTCCTTTCTAACAATGACTCTGGGTATTTCTTCTTTTCTGTCTATCTCCATATGAGTTATCAGGAAGATTTGTTCGAACCCTTCATCTTCAACTAGTTGATCAACTACTTCTTTTCTCCTAGAGACATCTAATCCGCCAAGTGGTTCATCTAAAAGTACACAGCGGATTCTTGGTGTCTTTTGTGGGCTTTCTTTCAGAGGCTTTATTCTAGACATTGTTTTGGAAATGCCAAGTCGTAGAGCTAACCCTACTGCAGTTCTGTCCCCAAAACTTAGCATATCTTTACTTTTAACTATGCCATCGCTTTCATCTAACACTGTTAGCAATATTCCTGAACCTCTTTCGCCAGTTGGTTTGGTTGGGACTAAGTCGACATTTGAATATTGTCCACAGGTAAACCTTAGTAAATAGCTTGCCGCAGTGTGTTTTATGGTTCCCAGGAGTCTTTTTTGTACAACCCATTGGGAGAGGAAGTTCTTCATTAAGACTCTTCTAAGATGCATGAGATGCTGTAGAATCTTTTTGTTTTCTTTGATTTCTTTATCTATTTTTATCATTTCCTCTTTTTCTCTTCGCAATTCGTCTATTTCTCTTTCTATTTTGCTAATATCTTCAATTAATTTATCGATTTCGGTTTCTTTTCTTGCATATTCTTCGTTAAGGCTAATAACGTATTGATGAAGTTCCTTTAAATTCTTGAAATTAAATTTGGCAAGCATTTCTTGAACATCGGTATATCCTTCTTTACTTAGCATTTCCTTAAGTTTATTCTTCAGATCTGTTAGATTCTTTTTGTTGTTTTCAAGTTCTTCCAATCTTTTTTTCAGCAGCTTTAGATTGCTTTTCTCAACCAATATTTTTTCTTTTTCGATACGTGTTTTACTGCGTTCCTCCTCTAAAACATTTCTTTTTTTGACTAGGTTTTCGATAGTTGAGCTGTTTTCTTCTATTTCCCTTTCATAATGGCTTACAATGTCTTCCATTTTCTCTTTAGATAGCGGTGTTCCGCATATTGGGCATCGATATTCAAATTCTCCTTCTTCAACTTTCTCTGCCTTTTGTAATTTGCTGATTTTATCTTTTAGTTCCCTGTTGAGTCCATGTAGTCCACCTATTTCTTCGCTTAGCTTACGAATCTGCTTTTCAATGTTTTCAAGTTCTTTTAGTTTTTCTTGAAGTAATCGGTCTCTCTTGCTTATTTCGTCGTCTAAAACTTTCATTGAGATTTCGCAGGTTATACCCATGTTCTTTGCAGATTCCTCTATGTTCTTACTCATCGATACTAATTGTTTCTGGAAATCCTCAATACGAACTATGATAGCTTCTATTTCTCTGATAAAATTAGGGTTAGGTAGTTCATTTATTTTTGTTTTCAATCCTTCTAGTTCACTTTTCCTTTCTTTCAGATTTGATTTCTTACTTTCTAACTCGTTGTTCTTTTCTTTAAGCTGTTTTTCTATTCTTTCGATCGGAACATATTTGCTTTGCAGTTCATTGAGTTTTTCGTTTAAAAGATTCTCCTCCTTTTTTAGTACATCATTTACTTTTTCTAAAAGATCTAAACTATATACTTTTGAAATTAGTTCTCTTAGACTTGCTGGGGATGCAACTGCTAGTTCGTTAACTTCGCCTTGCCGCACCATAACTGTACTAAGGGCTTGTTTGTAATCTATTTGGAGAACTTCTTGCATTTTTTTGCTGACTTCCCCAGATTTGGATGCGATATCAACGAATTTTCCTTTGCTTTCATCGTATTGATATAAAACTACTTGCATGCCTGCACTTCTATCATAGGATCTATCTATTAGGTACCTTTTTCCATCAACTTCAAATTCAACCATTACACGACAGTACCTTTCTCCAAATTTAATTAAGTCTTCGTTTTTTACTCCAATAGCTGTTGGTCCCCATAAAGCCCATATGATAGAGTCAAGAATAGAAGTTTTTCCAGTGGAATTTGGCCCTTCAATTAAAATTAACCCTCTTGGGAAAACATCGTTTTCGTTTGGTAAAATCAACTTTTTGTAAGGTTTAAAATTTATTAATTGAATCCTGCGTATTCTCATTCTAATTCTCCTCAAAAGAATTCATCTAATGTTCCCTTCTTTGGCACTACACGTTTTATCTCTTTTTTCGGTGTCTTTTCGGATACTTTTTGTACTTCCTTAGATATTTTGTCTTCACTTGGCTTACCTAGAGCTTCTTTGATCGCATTGGCAGCTAGTTTAACAAGTAAGTCGATGTCATACCCTTCTTCGATTTTTTGGGTTTTTAAAAATTCTTTGAAGTCCTTTTCAGGGTCTTCTATTAAATATTCCTTTTCCTCTGCTATGTAGGCTGGAGCAGTCCAAGTTTTTTCAACGTTTTTCCAATCCCATATGAATTGAGCAATGTTGAATTTATCGTCTTCAAATAGCTGCTTTCTCAGGTATTCAAGCATTGAGTTAATTTTCCAAAGTGATGACATTAAAGTTCTTCCTTCGAAGACAACTTTGACTCTGGCGGCTGTAAATGGATCCCAACCAGATTGAAGACCGTATTCAGCTAATTTTGATAAAACTGTGTTTTTAATGTTTTCAGGGGTATCGCTGGTATCTATTTTAATTTTATCAACTATCATGGGTCTCGGAGATCTTATCGGCATTTTACGAATTAAGGGCTTTTCTCCTTCTTCAACTTGAACTATAAGGAAGCCCTTTTCATCCTCATATTCGTCAAATCTCCATCGTTCAGTGCTTCCAGCATACCATGCATTTTCACTCAATTTCTCCATTTTGTGATTATGGCCTAAGGCTATGTAATCGTAGTCAAGTTCCAAAATTCTTTTGTTTAAAGTATTATCAAGGGTCATGCCGTGAGCAACTGCAATGTTTGGGCCTTTACCTATTTCAGGTTTCTGTATATTCACGATCCAAGCGTTGAATAATTCAGTGGCTTGAGATTTACGTAAAATATCTGGATTTATATAGGGGAAAGCGTAAATATTTGTATCTTTGATTTTAAACTTTAGAGGGGTCTTTTTTATGAGGGCGGTTCTTAAATCCCAGGTGGTTGCTGCAAATATGTAGTCTTCAAACACGATTTTTAATGTGTCAAGGGTTGAGGATCTGTAGCCCATAAATGAACCATGATTTCCATCAATAATAACCATGGGGATTTTTGTTTCTTCAAAAAACTCTTTTAAAGTTTTATAGACAAGTTCTCTTGCTACTTCGGGCGGTGGATGAGGATTTCTATCCCAGGGAGAGTCGAAAAGATCTCCTGCATGTATAATCAAGTCGATTTCGTCTTTTCTATCTGAAATTTCTTTAAGTATCTTCTTCCATGCATCGTAAAAATCGTTTTCAATAAGCCTTATTTTCCTTTCTTCAATCCATTCAAATTTCACACCTGTTGTTGGCCGATGGCCGAGGTGCGTATCAGATATATGCGCAATTGTTACCATAAAATCACCAATTATAGTCCTCTTTCCCCGAGAACTTTCTCCTTTAACTTGTATTTTTCTTTATCTTTTTCAAAAATGTCGTCAAATTTTGGTATACGCAGGGGAACAGGCATTTCTCTGTAGCTGGCAGTTAAAATAGCTTCTCCTCTATTCATAACCTTAAATTCTCTCTCAAAACCACTAATATTTATGCTAGCGTTTTTTATAGCTGCTCTTATCTCTTCATCATTTCCAAGTTTGAGATTTATTTCAGTATTCATATTGCTTAGGATGGTGTTGTCAATTGCAGTTACTTGCTGGGAAATTACTATTAATCCTATGCGGAACTTTCTTCCTTGACGAGCTATATCTTTGAAAATGGACTCTCCTTTCATAAGTTGAGGGTTGAGTATGGATGGCGCTTCTTCGACTGTTATCATAACTACCGGGAGTTCTTTAACTTCTTTAAGTGTTAATCCTTCTTCTCCTCTTATTTTAATGTAGAGTCGTTTCGCTTTTTCCCTAAATTTATCCATAAATATTTTAGGAAGTCTTCCGTAGGCGTTTCTTTCAAATTCAGACCAACTTGTGGAAGATTTCATAGCTCTTCTCAGGTCAAAGAGAGTCCTTGTTACAACTGTGGTGAATAGAAACTGTTCTAAGTCGCTTAGAAGACTCGTGTTGACGACTAGGATTCTGCCAGATTCTAAAGCCTCTATAATCTCTGTTAATAGCGATTCACCTGTTTCAATAAATATGGGAGACCTCTGCAAAAATCTAAGCCTTCTCTGGACTGCTTTAACGGTTACACTAGGATGCCCCAGAGCTCCTTCGCCCTCTTCTATTCTAAATATTTCACTTAACCATCTGTCACCCCATTTGTTGTAAGCTGATATTAGGAAATCTGCCTGTTGAGGTGTAACCTCTCTAATACTTAAAATGTCATGTGGCGTTATTTCACTCCACAAAATTCTTATTGCTCTAGCATAGGGTCTAACTCTGCGAGCAGCGGCTGCAAGATACGGAGTTAAGTAATAAAAGTCTCCAATTATATTTCTCCTAACTTCGTCATCCATCATATCAACTATGTCTTGAATACCTCGCTTATCTATACCAAGAGCAAATTCGTCGTGAGGATCGATGGCAACCATCGACACTCTATGCGCACTAGATAATCCCTTTTTGTATGCTTCTAGATTAACGTCAATACAGCTTTTGATTAGAACCTCAACTAAATTTGATTTTCCAGCTCCTGTTGTGCCAAAAATTCCTAGATGACTTGGTAAGAAGCTTAATGGAATATATACAGGAACATTTAATTCATTTTCTCCAGCTAAAAGGTTACCAACATAAAGTTCCCCTTTAACTTGGCTGGATAAAACTTCTCTAAGTATTTTATCCGTTACTCCAGGGGTTGGTCTATATACTATAGCTAAATGTTCTGGTAACCTCCTCGGTAATCTAAATGCCCAGTTGTTACCAGTTTTTTCAGCATATCCTAAAAGTTTTCCAGAAATGCCAAGAAGCTTTTCTTTCTCTAAATTGGCAAAATATGCATCTCCTTCCACAAGTAAAGTTCCTGCAAGACGAGAAAGATCCGATACTCTCCTCATAATATTTTCTGCATCTAATGCCCTGAAAAGGAAAATTCTTTCTTTACCTCCACGGTTTGACGGGATTAAGAAAAGTTCACCGGCACAAACATCTTTGTTCTCAGCTATTAGAAGAAGTTCTTCCGTTGTTCCTCCAGCAAGTCTTCCAAACACCTCTCCATAGAGACTCTCCGACTCTTTCAACATTCTCCCACCAAATTGTCGTCAAGTTTCTTTAATACTCTGATAACAGTAAGTTTTCATTCTACTTATATCATTTATTTATCAACATAATTTCCTTTAATAACCACTTCATCGTGTAAATCAAGTTTAAACGCTTTTTCAAAAGAAAGAAGAATTTACAAGTATTAAAGAAAACATGAATGTAACAAACATGAAATGTAGAAAATGTGAAAATATTGTCGAGCGAACTGTCAAATTGGTGTTGTTATGATATATTATTGCAACTTGTCTCCATTCATCATTTAGGAACCTTATATCTATATTCCAATTAGTTTCCTGGGCGCGATTAGTTTTTCTTCTTCGAATCCTTCTTCTTTGGCGATGGTTATGGCTTGTTCGGCTAGAAGCATTCCTTCAACATCTTTGATTGTACATCCCTCATGGGCGTAGGAGAGAGGAGCAGGGTACCCGTACCAGCGTGCATCGTGACTCATGAAGTCCAATTCTTTGAATAGGATTATTTCGTTTTCCTTCATTTCATTTAGATTGTCACTGTAGATATTTTTCTCCCACCATTTACGATCTAAGTCTAATCTAAATACTGGCATAGCAGAAGAAAAGCGAAATATGTAGGTGACTGCTCCCCGTGGCGGAATGTATCTTCTTCCCTCTAATATTTTTAATTTGCCTTCTGGGTCTTCTTCTCCTGGGAGTCTGCAGAACCAGTGGGCATTCTTCCCGAATTCCGCTTCGGCTAACTTTGCTATGGCGCTAGTGCATGGAATTGTATGGGATTTAGCTACGGCTACGACAATGACCCCTTTATTTCTAGCTTCGTACACAACGTCTCTAAGCATGTAATCTGTGATGAGGTTTGGATGAATATCGCCTTTTGATATAAGGAGAGTCATTGTGGTGTCTAAAAGGAGATATTTGATAGGTAAATCTGATTTTAAGACTCTTTTTGCTAAGGAAAGTTCGGTTATTTCTCTAATGAGGTCGTGAATGACTCTTATGGACGTTGCAGGAGGTAAAATTACAAGGTCTTTTATTCCGGTAATGTTTCGATGTTTTGGGCCTAGTAATTCGATGACATCGGTTATATTTTCCACTTTGCGACCAGATACGTCACGAAAGTATGGGTAGAGTAATGTGTCTAGATCTTCTATCATATAAGTACGACTGATAAATTTTTCAAGGTAGTTCCACATTTGACCTTCGTCCATGGAAAACCAAAATGTTTCAATTAATCTTCCACCGTCAGGTATTGGTGGATGATCTTTCACTTCGATTTTTTTCATTGGAGATCTTATTTTTGTTCCAGTAGTGTGAACAGATAAATAAGCGGTGACTAAATGTATCATGACATCATCATATCTTAGTAGTGGAGAAACTCCACTACCATCAATTGCACCTACAAGGAAATCTTCATCAAACACCACGTCTTTGGGGAATGGTTGAAAACTCGTTAAAAGTTTATCTTTAATGATTTTGATATCTTCTTTAAGTCTAACTTCAGCCAAGGTTTCATGTCTTGTCTTAATTTCTCTTAAAGCTCTTCTAATAGCATTTTCGAATTCTCTGGTAAACAATCTCTCTAAAGACATCTTAACCATCCTACATATAGAATATTCAAACTGATTTAAACTATGTTGCAATGCACTTTCTTAAGATAAGTTTTTAATACTTCCCGAAATAAGTAGTACAGCTTTAACCTTAACTCTACATACCCATAGCTAGCTATTGTATATAGATGTTAGTGACTTCTCGGTTTCTATCTAAACTGAAGTAACGACACGGAGGGTCTAAGTATGGATCCAGAGTTGCAGAGGATTATGAGAAAGAAAATGTTAGAACTTATGAAGAAAATGGAAGAAGAAAAGAAGAAAGAAGAACAAAGGAAAAAAATTGAACAGCAAAAAATGGCAATTATGCAGGCTGTATTAATGCCAGATGCCTACAAGTATTTTTTAGAACTCAAAAAGAATAAACCGACAGTAGCAAGAAAAATAGAAGATGTTATCATTTATCTCTTCATAAATAGAAGACTAGTGACAAAAGTAGATTTAATAGATATTAAACGTTTAGAGAGAAGAATTGAAGGAAGAGAACCAGTAATAATGATTAAAAGAAGAGGAGAAGATGAAATAAAGACTTTAAGTGAAGCGCTTAAATCTGATGAAAATAAATCAGATTAGTCCGACTTCCCTAGTTCCTTGAAACTTTAAGTTTATTTTGTTTTTTGCTCTCCAGCGAAACTTGGGAAATACCATCTTGAACCTTTTGTGTAACTTGGATCGTATATGGCTATTCCAGCTTCTTCAAGGCTCTTTAATGCTCTCATAGCTCTTTCTCTACTCCACTTCGTTTCAATCATAACGTTTTCTAGGGTAACCCAACCCCTTTTGGATGCAAGGCTTAGTATTTCGTTTTGATCTTTAGTTAATTCGACAGGGAAGACCTCTACTATTTTTACTCCGCTTTTAAGTTTTCTTATACCAGAGATTAATCCAGCTTCTTCAAGGTTTTTAAGAGCTTTCACAACATCTACGGGAGAAATTGAGACATCACGCATGACTCTGTTAACTTTTAAAGTTAGATCGGCAAGAGATATTATTCCTCCCGTTTCTTTGGCTGTTTTTGTGGCTATATCTAGAATTTTCATGGATAGTTCTTCGTAAAACTTTCCTTTTCCTGTGAGTCTTTCAATAATACCCGGTTTCTTCTTTTTAATAGTTAGTTCTTCGGTTGTTGGAAGCCCAACTTCAGCTTTAATTGCATCTAATTTTCTTTGATATTCGGGCAACTCTATTATTAAGTCTCCATATTCTTCTTCAAATTCTTCTACTCTTTTTCTTAATTCTTTAACCGTATTTAACATTCCTTTTAGTTCTTCCATCATTAATTCTACTCTTTTTCTTTGGAAAGCGGACTTCATTTTGATCTGTTTTTCTATTTCATGTAAACCCAAAGTTTTTCACCTATTATAAGGTTCTTTTCACGATATTAAACCATACTTTAGCTTTCATGGCGAGTTTTTTCGCGTCTTCCTCATTTATATTAGCTTCTAAATTTGTGCTGTATCTTCCCCAGAGTAGGTTATACCATTCTTCTGCTTCTTTTGTAACTTTGTGGTTTGATCCTAGGAGAGCTCTGGAGAAGTATAAAACCATATCAAGTTCTTCTAAAATATATTCTACACTTAATCTAAGTTCTAATGTGTCTATAAGTTTAATTAGTCGTTCTGTTAGTTCTGCTACAATATTCATATATTACCCCCTTATTTTAGAGTTTTTAACCTCCCCCTAAAGTCATTAAGCCATCTTACAGCTTCAAACTCAAGTTTTTTCACATCTTCCGGCGGCAATGTTTGTTCAGGAGGAAGATTTGCAAGGTAGTCTCTCCATTTTTTCATACTTTCTAAAACCCAATAATCTTTATCAAGACCTGGAAATGCTTCTAAGAGTATTAGTGCATCTTCTATTAATGGGACCAACATTTTTGCAGTTGCTACCATTTCAAGTTTAGCTGCATCAATAATGGTTATTAGATCTGCAACTATTTCAGCTGCCTTATAAGCAACTGCTGTAGGAGATTCAAGTACTCCAATGGGTTTCTCACCCTCTACGGGTGGAGTTTCCAACCTTTTAATCGCTAGGGGGAATTGTTCTCTTAAACGTTCTTTTTCTATAAAATGTTGCATATCTATGCCACGTTCTCGTAACATGCTCTGAAATTTAAATAAATCACGGAGAAGAGACTGTAATTGTCTTTTGTATGTGGCTGGATCTATTTTTCCTTCCTCGAAAAACCTCACTAAAGAATCTAGGGTAGCAATGCATGCATAAAGATTTGCTTCAGCATCGATATCTCTGTCCGTTTTGCTCATTTTATTCACCTTTGCTAAGTTCCTCGAGTTTTTTGTTGATTAGATACAGCTCTTTTCTATATCTTTTGTATAATTTGTAGTAGTCCGATGGTTGAATATCACCTGATTCAAATTTTTCGTCCAAACTCCTTATTAAATCTTCAACAGCTATTTTTTCGCTTTCTAGCTCAAGTCTTTTGCGCTCCTTTTCGTCTTCAGGTAAAATTATGGTTGTAATTTCCTCTTTTTCAGGTTTTTCAGGAACTTTATGAACTGTTAAAAGTCCTTTTAAGCGGGCTATTTCTTCGTCCTTTTCGTGTAGCATTCTCTGCAGCTGTCTGACCTGATCCTCTAAATGTACAATCCTCTGTCTTAGCAGTTCAACGTCTTCGCTAGGTGGTTTAACTGGAGGCGCTGTTGTAACTATTTTAGGAGGCATTCTTACAAAAAGCCCTTTTAGAGAGTTTACAACTTGATATACATGGTACTCCGGTCGCCATTCAGAAAGAATGCGCAGATTTACTCGGCCGCTCGAAGAGTCAACATACGAATGCTCTACTGGTGTTAAAACCTTTACGATTGGAGGTTCATTAGGGAAGCTATCTGGTATTGTTATTTCTACTTCGATCCAATTGTTGTCTCCTCCTCTAACTTTGCCCTTCCAACGTTTTAAGTCTCCGTCAACTGGCTCAAAGCCGGGGGCTCTTTTAAACATTAATTGTGCTTCACGCGCCAGTATATAGTCGAAATTTGCTTCCAACTTATTTCACTCCTCTCGGGGGTAACAACTTCAAGATTTACTTACCAATTATTTTATTGAATATTTTACCTCATAAACTTTTAGAAACATTTACTAGGTCATTTCCAATAATAACAATAATTATCAAAATTTTAACTTAAAGGGACGCAAGTTAATTAGTTAAATTAGTATTCTATCAATTCTTTCTCTTCTTCCATTTTAATTGACAATTCCTCCAACCTTTCTTGCATTTCTCTAATGGTTACATCCATGCTTGTTATGGTATCTTCTACTTCACGCCATTTATCTGTAAACTGTTTGAGAACGGTGGTAATTTTCGATGCGAGTTCGTTAAGTGCTTCTTTTGTTGCTTCTAATGCCACGATCTGCTCTGCAAGCAGTTTTCTTATGCTAATAACATCTTTTTCCACGTTTAAAATTCTTTCAAGTAATGTATCACGAGTATTAGCTATGTCTTCGCTTAATATATTAAGACTGTTAACAATTTTCTCCACGCTTTTGACGGTGGGTACTAGGCCTGCTGGTGTCTTTATTGCTTCGATTTCAAAGGCAACTTCCTTGTTGTTTGACGAACTTCTTCTAGGACTTTCTCGCAATACACTCACCTATCTTTTTATTACGTATTAACTTCATCTTAATTTAGATATTGCTTTAATTGCAAAGTTCACAATAATAGGTATGTAAGGCATAATGTTAAAAACTAATATTGATAAATATTACAACAAGTGGAATTATGTAGAGAGACGCTGAAATGAGCGAAACAGATCGCACAAGATTTGTAATTTCAAACGTAAAAGTAATAGGTGAATGGGACTGGACAAAGCCTCAAAGATGCATGGTATGTTTCTTAGAAATAAAGGAAAATGATGATGTAGTCTATTGTCCCTACTGCTATCATCCAGCGCACAGAGAACATCTGTTGGAATGGCTTCATGTAAAGGGTAAATGCCCGCACTGTCAACATCCCTTAAGAGAAGAAGAATTGTTAACAAGTTTGGAGGGAATATTTTGAAAATAAGAATAGTTTCAGCTATAGGTGGGGATGTATTGGATCTTGATGTATCACGAGAAATAACTGTAAGAGATTTAAGGAGACAGGTAGCTCAGAGTAAAAAAATACCTGAATCAACTGTTCTGCTTGTATTTAGAGGAAAACAGCTCGAAGATAGTCAAACACTAGAAGAAGTTGGTATTGGAGAATATGACAAAGTATTTTTGATAGTTCGTACAACTGGTGGTTAAACTTCCATATTAAGGGAAGCGCCATGCTGAGCGACGAGGATTTTTGGGCCAGGCTAGCTTATGAGGCAAAATTACTCAGACAAGAAGAACCAACATTCAAACCTGTTAAAGGCGATTTAAGAAAATGGAGAGGATATATCTTAGGTACAAGTATTTACGACGGTGGAGTTTTTGAAATCGAAATAGAGATTCCTCGAACATTTCCGTTTGACCCACCAAAGGTTAGATTTCTTACACCGATTTGGCATCCTAATATATATCAGGGACGAGTATGCGTTGGAATACTTGGAAAGGATTGGACGCCCACGATATCGCTTACAGGTGTTATAGAAACAATAAGGAATTTGTTAAATTATCCAAATCCTGATGACCCGCTTAATCGTGATGCGGCCAACGAAATGAAGAAAAACCCAGAGAAATTTAAGAAGAAAGTTAAAGAATGGATCAAGAAATATGCTACTTGGGAAAAATTGGGCAAATACAGGTGATTAGGAGGATAAAGTTGAAGAAAGAGGTTTCACGCGAGGAACGTTATAGTAGACAGCTGCTTTTAAAGGAATGGGATCAAGAAAAGCTGGAAAATTCATGCGTATTGGTAGTTGGTCTCGGAGCTTTAGGTTCGGTTGTAGCGTTGAACCTTGCCATGATGGGGGTTGGGAAACTTATTCTTGTCGACTTTGATACAGTGGAATTGTCAAATTTAAGTAAACAATTGTTGTATAGGGAAGAAGACATCGGTAAACCAAAAGTGGAGATTGCAGCAAAAAGATTACATGAAATAAATTCGGAAATAAAAGTAGTTGCGTTAAATAAGGATGTAAGAAAAATTAGCAAATCTTATTTTGAAGAAAGCCATGTTGTTGTTGACGGTTTGGATACTTTTGAAGTTAGAAGATGGTTAAATTCTATGTGTGTGGACTTAGCAAAACCTTTGGTTCATGGGGGCTTTTATGGTTGGTATGGTAATGTTCAGGTCGTTATTCCGTTTAAAACAGCTTGTCTTGAATGCCAGCCTTTAATACCTCCTGAAAAACTCCAAAAAATGTGTACTCCACCAGGAAACATTAGAAAAAGACTTAGACCTGAAAATGAGGAAAAGATTCCAACGGTAGCATCGATTGCTACAGTTATTGGAGGTATACAATCCCAAGAAGTTCTTAAAATTTTACTGGGGATACCAAATATCTTGGAAAACTATGTTTTCTATGATGGGATTTCTCAGACACTTACAAAGCTAAGATTAGAGAAAAACCCAGAATGTGTTGTGTGCAGCGATAAATATCGGATTAAGGGTGTGGAGTATATATTAGAGAAACAAGAAACAATAAGGCAGCTTAAAAATAGGTTAATAATGAGCTACGGACTTTCAGACCCAGACATTATAGTAAGGGACAAAATGATTTTGGATGAAAATACGAAGATTTCAGATTTAGGGTTAAAAACCGGGGATTTAATATTTGTAAATGATGAAAGACTTGCAAAACCGTTAAAATTAAAGGTAAAAATAATGTAATTAAGTTCAGAAGTCAAAGCATCACATAAAAGAAGAGTATTATAAGGAATGTTGCAAATAGAGAGAATATCAATGCTTTTATGAGACTTGTTTTAAATTCTTCTGCTATTCCATAAGAAAATAGTATTCCTGTTCCTGCTAAAAATGGGAGGAAAATATAACTATACATGTTAAACGGTGGTACGCTGAAAATTATTTGAAATATTGTTGAAATGTCCGTTTCCATCGAAACTTCACTCGGTATTTGTGGAACAATTATTAAAGCCATTACTAAAATTAAAAGATTTGCCAGAACTAATGTTATCAAAGCATATCCTAAAAAAGAGGAAACTCTTCGAAAACTGATTTTTCCATAAATCATACGAGCAAATATCCAGTAACAGAAAGAAAGAAACAACCACAGCATTAAATATAATATAAAATTAGCTGTAAACCCTCCAATGAAAAGCCCAAAATAGAATAAATAGTTTGCCTCCACATTTAAGCGAGAAAAGGCCACAAGCATCGTTAAGGCAGATAAGGTTGCGCACATCAAAAGTATCAGTAATGATCCCTTGTTCTCTGGATAATATGCAAGATCTTTGAAGACTTCTCTTGGAGAAGTGAATAGAAGTTTTATTTTTGTTAATGACGGTTTAAGGGGGCGTCTTTCTTCATAAACTTCCTCAAAAACTTCTTTAACTTCTTCTGCTTCGATTTCATAGCCACAAAAAGGACAAATAACCTCATCCGGTGAAATGGGGTTTCCGCATCTCGGACACTTTGACAATTAGGACACCTAGCATAAAGTTTAATAACTAAATCTAAAATCTTTTTCACAATTCCAACTAATAACGTTTATGTAAAGTTCTTGACATTAACAGTAAGGATAAAATATTCCTAGGAAAGTTTATCCAAAGAGTTTAAATTTACATGAGTAGTATATAGTGAGGTAAGGAGGCCATTAATGTGAGGGATTTTATTCTCCACCAGAATGATTTCTAAGTCTTTGATATACTATATTAGGGTAGTATGTCAACCGTCTACTTTTACAAATTTTGTTAGAAAAGTTGGTTTACTGATTTGGGAGGTGCTAAATTTTGCCGGGTGATTTCTTAGAGACTTTGAGAACCGTGGAAGCAAAGTGGCAGAAAAAGTGGGAAGAAGCAAAAATATTTGAAGCAGATCCTGATCCCAGCAAAGAAAAATTCTTCCTTACAGTTCCATATCCATATACAAGTGGGGCGCTTCATATTGGTCACGGGAGAACCTATACGATCGGAGATATTATTGCAAGATTTAAGAGAATGCAAGGGTACAATGTGCTTTGGCCGATGGCTTTTCATATTACTGGAACGCCTATAGAAGGTATATCTGCCAGAATTCGGTCTGGAGAAGAAAGTGCAATACGGGAGTTCAGAGACTACGTTAAACTTTACGTTGATGATGAAGAGAAGATAAGGGAGATTATAGAGTCGTTTAAGGAACCTTGGAATGTTGCAAAATTCTTTTCAAGTGTGATTATTCGCGATTTCAAGTCTCTTGGTTTTGGTATAGATTGGAGAAGACAGTTTACTACTGGCGATCCAGAATACAACGCTTTTGTCACATGGCAATTTAAAAAACTAAATGAAAAGGGTTACATAAAACAGGGGAAATATCCGATTCTGTTTTGTGTAGCCCATGGAAATGCCGTCGGAGAAGATGACATTAAAGGAGGAGATGAGATAAAGCCGGATATTATAGAGTTTACAGTTATAAAATTTAGAATGAATGGCGTTTACCTAGCTGCAGCCACTCTAAGACCGGAAACGATCTTTGGTGTCACAAATGTTTGGGTACATCCTGAAGGTACGTACGTTGAAGCCAAGGTAGATGGGGAGAAATGGATAATATCAAAAGAAGCTGCCTTTAAACTATCAAAACAGGAAAGAAAGGTAGAAGTGCTAAAAGAAATAAAAGGCAGGGACCTAGTTGGAAAAACATGCATATCTCCGATAAATAGAGAAATACCTATACTTCCAGGTCGTTTCGTTGATACGGATAATGCAACCGGTGTTGTATATTCTGTGCCTGCCCATGCTCCCTTTGATTGGATAGCATTAAAGGATCTGCAGGAAAATCCAGAGATGATTAAAGAGTTTGGATTAGACGTAGAAGAGGTTAGGAAAATTAAGCCTATTTCAATTATTAAGATTGATGGATACGGAGAATATCCGGCAATCGAAGTCTGTGAGAGAATGAAAATAAAAAATCAGGATGACGTAGAGAATCTAGAGAAAGCTACTGATGAAATATACAAAGCTGAATATTATCGTGGAATAATGAAGGAAAATTGCGGTCAGTTTGCAGGAAGAAAAGTATCAGAGGTCAAGGATGACGTAGTAAACTTTCTGAAAGAACAAGGAATGGCAGATATTATGTACGAAGTTACTGCTTTAGAAAAGCCTGTAATCTGCAGATGTGGTGGTAAGGTTATAGCAGTTGTTTTGCCTGATCAATGGTTCATAGACTACTCGAAAGAGGAATGGAAACAAAAGGCTAGAAAATGCTTAGAAAAAATGGTAATATACCCAAAAACGTATAGAAAGCTTTTCGAAGATACTATAGAATGGTTGCGAGAAAGACCATGTGCAAGGAAACGTGGAATAGGAACCCGCCTGCCGTTTGACCCTGAATGGATAATAGAATCTTTATCAGATTCGACAATCTACATGGCATTTTATACAGTAATACATCATATTAGAAATAACAAAATAGATCCCTCAAAATTGTCCTATGAATTCTGGGACTACGTCTTTTTGGGCAATGGAACTCCCGAAGACATTTCAAAGAAAACAGGTATCCCAACGGACCTACTGAAAAAGATGCACGAAGAATTTGAATATTGGTATCCAGTTGATCAAAGACATACAGCTCCAGCACATATTACGAACCACTTGACGTTTTTCATATTTCATCACGTAGCTATCTTTCCAGAAGACAAGTGGCCAAAGAAAATAACATTAAATGAATTGGTCATTAAAGAAGGAAGAAAAATGTCAAAATCTTATGGAAACGTTATACCGTTGGTAGATATAGCTAGAAAATATTCAAGTGACTTGTATAGATTATATGTGGCTTACGCTGCAGATCTGCCTACCACAATGGACTGGAGAGAGAAAGAAGTAGCAGTAACTATGAGAAGACTCCAGCAATTCTGGAACTTGGTAAACGAGATTTTAGAAATGCCCGAAGAGAAATTAGAATTAGAGAATATTTCAAGTATTAGTAGGTGGCTACTTTCAAAAATAAACACAACTATAAGAGACGTTACAAAGTTTTATGAAGAATTGAGATTCAGAGATGCTGTTATACAAAGCTTCTTTGAACTCATGCATCATATAGATTTCTACAGAAAAATAATAAAGGACGGGGATAAGAAAGAGGAAGCAGCTGTGCTAAGATACGTGTTGGACAAATGGCTGCGCCTTTTAGCACCAGTGATTCCTCATATTTGCGAAGAAATATGGCACAAACTAGGAAATGAAGGTTTCATTTCTACAGAATCTTGGCCAGTAGCTGATGAGAAACTGATAGATGAAAAAATAGAAACATCAGTAGATGTTGTTCTACAAACAATTAGCGACATCAAGGAGATTTTATCCTTGATAAGAGATCAGAAACCATCCACTGCGTACATCTACATTGCTCCAGAATGGAAATATCAAGTCTTTCGAAAAATAGCTGAATCAAACGTGCCACTAACAGTTAAATCGCTAATGCCACTTCTGATGAAAGATGAAAAACTGAGAAAATTTGCAAAGGACGTTCAACAAATCGTTCAAAGAATAGTTAAGGCCGGAAAACTGTGGAAATTCGCAGATCCTCAAGTAGAATTCGATGTATTTCAAAAATTCGCAGAGTATGTGGCAAGAGAGACAGGTCTAGAAAAAGTAATAATTGAAAAAGCAGAACAAGCAAAGCATCCTAAAGCAGAACAGGCTCTACCAGGAAGGCCAGCAATTTTGCTCACATAATTTTTCATATTCAATTTTTATTATTTAGCATCATAAGATTTCTTTTTAAGATTAGAATACGTTAATTATAGAGCCCCCTGTAATAACGTGTTACAAATTTGGTTCAGTATCATTGTTGCAAGTAAAGTTAGAAGGAACTAGCATGTTTAAATTTCTTTTTCTGTAGAAAATATATTGTAAGTCTCATTAAAACAACATTTTGAATTAATGAGAGGAAGACTATGAAGGTCGACGATCCCATTCTCCAAAGCATTACACGTGACGAAACTAGGAAGCTAGTAACGTTAAGGATCCTTGAGAGAACTGAGATTCCCTATGGCTGCAATGTGGATGAATTATCTCTTCATCCTTCGGTTATATCTGCGTTAAAAAGGAGAGGAATCGTTAAGCTTTACAAGTTTCAGGAAGAAGCTATTCGCAAGATTTTGGATGGAAAAGATGTTGTAATTGTTTCTGGTACTGGTACGGGTAAGACTGAAGCTTTTCTAACCCCTATTTTGCAAGATTGTATTCATCATATTGGTGAAGGAACAAGAGCATTAGTAATGTATCCAACTAAAGCTTTGGCTCGGGATCAAATAGAAAAAGTGTACAGGATGTTTCCAAGTATTTTTGGTGTGTCAATAGCTATTTACGATGGGGATACATCTGAAAAGGATAGGGAGAAAATTAGAGCGAACCCTCCTTCAATTTTGATCTCAAACCCAGACATGCTCAATAGGATTTTACCTAGTAAATGGTTTAGAGATATTCTTAGCACGCTTAAAATTGTAGTTTTAGATGAATTACATGTTTATAGTGGAGTTTTTGGAGCACATGTTCATCATCTTCTTAGAAGGCTGAGAAGAAAAGCTAGAAGAAGACTTCAATTCGTAGGATCGTCGGCTACAATAGGTAACCCCGAAAAATTTGGTAAAACGCTTTTCGACAGAGACGTGGAAGTTATATCCTCCAAGGGCAGAGTTACTGGCAAAACATACCACGCATTCATACAACCTTTAACGAGAAGTAGAATAAGCGAAGCTGTAGAACTAGCAAATATCATGACCAACGCTGGGAAAAAAACGTTAATCTTCGTTAGGGGGCATAAGGAAGCCGAATCTATTAAGAGATTAGCAAACATGAGAAAAATAAAAATGGGAATCCACCGCGCTGGATTAACAGAACGATTTAGGAAAAAAATTGAGGCTGAATTTAAACGAGGTGAACTGGAAGCCGTTGTTGCAACACCCACGCTTGAACTAGGTATAGATATAGGAGATTTAGATTGCGTAATTTTAACTGAGATACCTCCAACGTTCGCAAAATACTTGCAAAGAGTTGGAAGAGCTGGTAGAAGAGGGCAAACTGCTTATGTCTTTACTATTTTAGGCGAAGATCCTATTAGCAGATATTATAGTGAAAATCCTGATGAATTCTTTAAACAAGATCCTGAACCTGTTTACATCGATCCTACGAATCCGGTGGTTACAAGAAGTCATTTGATTGGTATGGCATGTGATCGCCCCATAAGGCTGGATGAAGTGGAAAAAATGGGGGAAAGAGAAAAAGAAATAGTTAGAGAACTAATATCTCAAGGTTACCTAGTGGAACGGGCAAGAAGACTATACCCAACAGAAAAGTGTTGGAAGTCTTTGTATAGTGTGAATTTAAGGGGAACGGGGGACATTGTGCACATATATGATGTGAAGAGAAGGTATTTAGGTTTTAGAGAAATGCCTACGGCAATAAAAGAGCTTTTCCCAGGAGCAATTTACATGCATGGAGGCAAACTTTACCAAGTTCTTGAATTTGATTATAAAAAGGCAACTGTAACCCAGATACCTCAATATTTAAGGTTAGAAACAAAACCTATATGGAGATCGGAACCTGTAGAATTCACACCAGTCAAAAAAAGGAAAGTTTACAGTATTCCAGTAACCTATGGAGAAATGATAATAGAACACGTAGTTTACGGATATAAAACAAGGGACTTTGTAACAAAACATGTAATGAGTGAAACAATGCTTGAAGACCCCTTAAAATACAGGTTTGAGACCAGAGGTATAGCGTTCCAACTACCTATGAACCCTGAATGGGACTTGGAAGATGCTGCATCAGCAGCACATGCATCAGAACATGTGATAATATCAGCAGCACAAACGGTTGTTGGAGCTGATTCAGCAGAAATGGGAGGTATATCATACCCTGACGGAACCATTTTCATATATGACGGAGCGGTTGGTGGTTCAGGTCTCACCCTTCTTCTCATAGAACGACTTGAAAAAGCACTTAACATAGCACTCAAAATATTGACGAGTTGTAAATGCAAGGGAGATGGATGCCCTCTATGTGTATATGATTATTATTGTGGTAATGATAATAAATTCTTGTCAAAAACGAAAGCTATAGAGCTATTAAGAAAAGTTGTGAAGCTGAAGGTAGAAACGAAAACAGTAACGAGTCCAGGAGTGGGTGAACCAATAAGTTAGTTAAGCCTTAATGACTTGTAAAAAATTTCATTGTCAATATTTATTGATTAGTGGCGGGCCCGCCGGGATTCGAACCCGGGACCTGCGGCTTTCTTCAATATTTCTAAGATTATAGGAGGCCGCCGCCATATCCTGCTAGGCCACGGGCCCTTCTGTTGTTTTACTCCATACATTATCGGCTTATTTAACTTTCTATCATTTTTAAATGGGGAGAAATATAATATTAATGTGTTGCATACCAATTTTATTTCAGTAAATGTACACTCAGGTGAGTAGTATGGCTGATCGTGTGCGATTTGGCCCGGCTGGAAATCCTTTAGATTTCAAAGGGCCGACTGTCGAAGCGCCTATATACGTTAAAGAGGAGGGGTTAGACGCTTACGAGTATCAGGCTGTGAGAGGAGTTCGTATTAAGGAAGATGCTGCAAAAGAGCTTGGAAAAAATGCTGAGGAAAATGATGTTTATGTTTCTCTCCATGGTCCATATTACATTAATTTAGCTTCGGATAAGAAGGATACATTTAAGAAATCTAAGGAAAGGCTTTTAGAGTCTATGAGAGCTGCGATGTGGATGGGTGCAAGAAAGGTTGTTTTTCATCCAGGATATTATGGGGAGAAAACTCCGGGTGAAGCTTTGAGAATGTGTATAGAAGCGCTTAAGGAAGTCGTGGAGAAGGCTAAGGCTGAAGGTATAAAGGGTGTGCTTTTAGCTCCAGAAACTACAGGGAAAATCTCGCAGTTAGGAAGTTTAGATGAAATTCTGACAATGTGTGAAGAAGTAGAATTGGTATGTCCAACAATAGACTGGGCTCACATTCATGCAAGAGAACAGGGGTTAATTAAGGGTAGGAAAGAGTATGAAAAAATCTTAAATGAAATAGAAAAAAGGCTAGGTTCAGAGGTGTTAAAAGATCTTCACTGTCATTTCACTAAGGTGGAGTTTACAGATAAGGGTGAAAAGACACATAGGTTATTATCTGAAAAGGAGTTTGGTCCTCCTTTTGAACCTCTTGCTGAGTTAATTGTTGAATGGGATTTAAAACCTGTTATTATAAGCGAGTCTCCCACGCTTGATAGAGACGCGATAAACATGAAAAAAATTTATGAACGCTTAAGAAAAAGAAAAACAAAAAAGAGAGTAACTACGAAGAAGAAAAGAAAGCGTTAAGTTTCTTTAAGTTTCCACATTTATAGTTTGTTTTTTACTTTCCCCTAGAAGTATGAAGAAAAAGTTTTGTAAAATCAATATTAGTGTTTACATAAAGAATGCTGTAAACAGTCAACTGCAACCACGTTACTTGAAAATAGTTTAAATAATGTAAAGACGTAAGTTTTAGACGTCATTAAAAAGCGTGATAAAAAGAGAGGGTGAACTGTAGAATGAAAAAGATAAAAGTTATAATTATGGGTGCGGCAGGCCGTGATTTCCACAATTTTAACGTATATTTTAGAAACAATGATATGTATGAAGTAGTTGCTTTTACAGCGGCTCAAATACCAAACATAACTGGAAGAAAATATCCACCAGAACTCGCTGGGCCTAATTATCCAGATGGCATACCAATATATCCCGAGGAACAATTGCCAGAATTAGTTAAAAAGTATGATGTAGACCAAGTAATATTGGCTTACAGCGACTTGCCACATGAAGAGGTTATGCATAAAGCTTCTCTAGTCTTAGCTACAGGTGCTGATTTTAGACTTATGGGGCCTAAGGCGACCATGTTAAAATCTAAGGTTCCGGTAATAGCTATATGTGCTGTAAGAACAGGTTCCGGTAAGAGTCCAACCACGCGAAGGGTTGTTGACATACTTAAAGAAAAGGGCATTAAATTTGTTGTAATAAGGCATCCAATGCCTTATGGAGACTTAGTAAAGCAGGCATGCCAACGATTTGCTACATACGAAGACTTAGACAAATATGAATGTACAATAGAAGAACGAGAAGAATACGAGCCTCTCATTGATAGAGGCGTAGTGGTTTATGCTGGTGTGGACTATGAAAAGATTCTTAGAGAAGCCGAGAAAGAGGCTGATCTAATTATTTGGGATGGAGGAAATAACGACTTTCCGTTTTACAAACCAGATCTTCTCATCGTCGTAGCCGATCCTCATAGGGCTGGTCATGAAGTTGGTGCATATCCTGGAGAAACCAATGCTAGAATGGCTGATGTACTGATTATAAATAAGGTTGAAACAGCTCCTCCAGAGAATATTGAAAAAGTTAGAAGGAATTTAGAGAGAATAAATCCGAATGCTGTTATAATCGACGCAGCAATGCCTTTGTTCGTTGACAAACCTGAAATGATTGGAGGTAAGAGGGTGCTAGCGATTGAAGATGGTCCTACCGTAACTCATGGCCATATGCCCTTTGGAGCTGGTTATTTGGCTGCTAAAAAGTATGGTGCTAGTGAAATTATAGATCCAAGACCCTATGCTGTTGGTTCAATAAAGAAGGTTTATGAAGAGTATACACACTTAGGGCCTGTTTTGCCTGCAATGGGCTACGGTAAAGAACAGATAAAAGAGCTAGAAGAGACCATTAGAAGAGCTGAGTGCGATCTTGTTGTAACTGGTACGCCGATTGATATAAGAAGAGTTATCAATGTAGATAAACCTGTGCTTAGAGCGAGATATGAGTTGCAAGAGATAGGAAAACCAGATTTAAAAGATGTAATCGAGAAATTCTTGAAGGATCGTGGCTTTTAACCTTAATATTTATTTTATTTTGTTATATGTAGATGAGACAGCAATACGGATGCTATGAAGGTTACCATACGGTGTTTGCTTGCTTATTATATGTGTGTTATTTGGGAACCGTGAGTTTTAAAGAGTCTTTAGTGGTAAATATATGATTAAGTCTAAGCGTCAGGGACTATAACGACTAAAGTTTAAATTAAAATATATAAAAGACGCAAAGAGGAATGGAGGTTTATTTAGTGCTTGATGTTCTTATTGACGTCTTTCGCTACGAGTCTGACATGCCCGGAGTTCTGGGAATTGATGGCTTTCTCTGGTGGTTAGAAAAGGAAAGAGGTTATACTATTGGTTTTACACGTGGACACGTAAGTAAAGATGACTTAGAAGGCTGGGATGTTTTTATTATAATAAGTGCATCGGGTGAAGTTTCTTTTTACGATAAAGAAATAAATGACATAGCTTCTTGGGTTGAGAAAGGAGGAATTCTCTTTGTTGGTAGACCTGTTAAAAACTTTGAAAGCGTAAATAGATTGCTTAGGGTTTTTGGCGCAGAATTTTTAGAAGAAAAGGCTAAGAGTTATGCATTTTTCTGCGGGGTTCCAGACAGATTTTTAGAGATTGACCCACGATTTAAAATGATTAGAGATTTTATTGGAGAACATAAGGTTAATGAAAATTTAAAGGCCGTTGCAGAAGTTCCTGGAAAAGATCCTAAAATTGCCCCATATTTCATAAGAGTTTCAGAAGACTGGACCGTTCTGGGAGCAGCGATGATGGGGAATAGTCCAGGTGCGGTTGCTGCCATCAGAAACTATGGTAATGGAATTGTGTTTGCTGTTGGTTTGCTTTACATGTTCTATAGATGGGCGTACTGGTGGCATAATAGAGAATTAGAAAAGGATGACAAATCTAGTTTGACAAATGTGAAATTTTTAACTCAACTATTTGACTTTTTTGAGGAACACTGCAGCAATCTAGATATTTAACTTCTTTTAGTCTTTTGATGTTTGTACTTGTTCATGGAACTTACTTTTTTCCTTTACAATCTTTTTAACTACCTCACAAATCAGAATTTAAGAATAGTTTATGAACATTACATAACTGTTATCTCTGTTGTGCGCAAGATTTGCATTCATTAATTTTCTGGCGTAATATTGATGTGTTACGAGTGGTTAAATAATGTGGGTTATAATGTTTTAATCTAGCTCTACGGTAGGGAGATAATAGTGGATGCATTGCATGAGGAAATTGAGAAATGTCAGAAATGTGGAGTGAGAGACGTTGAGTTAGTATGTAGAACTTGTGGAGCTGGTTTTTGTCATGATTGTGTGTTAGTCAATAAAGTAAATTTTCCTTACTGTTTAAATTGTGGTTCAAGAAATGTGGAGAAGCACAAAGCTAAAATTAGCCGAGAAAGTGGCTCCTCATACTATATATGTAAAGACTGTAAGAGTAAAAAAATAACTGTAATTACAAAGTATGTAAAAACTTGTCCTAAATGCGGCTCATCCGATGTGGTTGATTTTGCAAAGGAACAGGCCAACTTAAAAACGAATTTTAGAATGCTTTGTTCAGAATTAAGATATGGTTATTTGAAATTGAATAGGGTTACTCATACCTTTGATCTAATCAAAAGAAGCATCGTTTTTCTTAGACATTCACGTATTTTTAATTATCCCGTAATAGAAAGAACCTTAGTTGATCTTTTTGATGAATTTAATTTAATTAAGATGAGAATTTTAGGTAAAACCGAGGAAGTTGGAAACATAATTCTTTCCGTAGCCCCAAGGTTCTCCGTCGATTCGCGATTTAAGGTTCGGGACTTACCTTTTCTTAGAGGTGTTTTGGCTAGGCTTGAAGCGGAGTTAAAAAATTACAAAGAATACGTAGAGGAATCCATAAAAGAAGTGGAAGAGAAGTTGACAAAGCTCGAGGTTTTAATTTCTTCCCTCTATCAGCATTATCAAGAGTTTAGTAAATATAAAGATGTCTTGTCGCTGGATATGGATGAAAATCCAATATATGTTATTCCAGATGCAAAATTTTTAGGCTTAACCAGAACACAAACACCTAAGGGTGAAGGAATACTTTTTTTGACAAATAAGAGACTTATTCTCCTGAGTAAGAAGGGGCTCGTTAAAAAAAGGCTTTACAAGTTACTCGAAATACCATTAAATACAATTAATGGTGTAGAGATTAGAGGTAGGTTGAAGAAACGAATAGTTATGCGGTGTAATAGTGAAGATTTAATTTTCAGTTTTCCGGCGAAGATGCTTCCACTAGTAAAAGATTACGTCAATGTTGCGTTAAATTTTGAAAGTTATTCTCTAAGAGATATTGGAATTGTTTCTAAAGTTGCAAATTTAACCTTAGAAACTTCAGATTTGAAAATAAAAATTGAAAATATTTTGAAAAAAATAAGTAAAATCGAAGAAAGTCGAACAGTTATCCCTAAGGTTACTGTGGTTCGAAAAGAATCGTATAGTCCTATTACTTCTGTGAATAGATTTAAAATGGAACTATATGATCTTGAGAGGGAAAAATATGAAATAGAGGAATCTCTGAAAGAATTGAAGCGGCGTTTTGAAAGCGGTATGATTTCTGTGGAAAACTACTTTAAATATTATAGATCTTGGATAGGAAGACTATACGCAATAGAAAAAAGAATAAGTGAACTGAAAGATAAATCTCAAAGTTATCTTGCTACTTAATTTAAAAGGCCTTAAAATTTTAAAACTCTTATATTGCTTACCTTAGTTAATCATTTTCCATAAATGATGGTGAAGACAAAAGTCTGATGAATTATTCTTAACGATGAGAATAATTAAGCTTCTTCTTTTTCTTCTTTTTCTTTTGCGGTTTCCTCTTTTAGTTTTTTGACTTCCTCTTCTATTTCTGCTTCTTCTTTTTCTATTTTTGCTGGTACTTTCGGTAGTTCTCCAGTTTCTTCGAGCATAACTTCTGTTTCCAATTTTTCAAGTTCTTTTTCAATCGATATATCCTCTTCACCTGCCACTTCGAACCCTTCACTAAGGATCTGTGATGTACTCTCTATTTCTTGCATTGTTTGATCCATTCTTGCCATAAGCTCCATAGCTCTCTCTGGTGAAGCAATTTCTCTGGCCTGCCTAAGGGCGTCAAGCGCTGTTGCTAAAGCTCTGGACATTTCAACGCTGTCTCTGGCAGTTTCGATTGTTGCAATAGCGTCTTCTAGGCTTGCGATTTGTCTGGAATATCTGTTAAATAGCTGGACATATCGGTACCATCGTTTTAATTGAAATTTTGCCCCTTCTTTGTTGCCCATTCTTATTAGTTCTTTTGCTTGTTCTCTGCTCACTTTGGCTCTTTTATCAAGTTCTTTAGCCCGTAGTTGAAGTCTGTTGATTGTGGCTCTAAGTTCTGCGATTGTTTCATCTTCGGACTTAGTCTTTTTTCCAAAGAGCTTATCAAGAAATTTTGGCAAACTTAACACCTCATTAACTTATGTTAACAATTTCCTTTTAATATTTTTACTTGAATCCTAGTAGGGATAAAATTCCACATTAAAGTGCTTATTTTAACTGAATGCCTTTATTTTTTCTTTCACATGCAAAGCTGAAATGTTTAATAATTAGTGTTTTCCGGCTTAGGCAAAGGTAAACTAGATTTTTGGTTTGCCAGCAATTTATTGTAATTTTACTGTATGAAACGGAATGCACTTATAGTTCTTCTTTAAGCTTTTTTATGTCTTTTTCTAGCTCTTTTATCTTCTTTGAAGGCTCTGGTAGAACTATTCCAGCTTCAACACCGATTTCTTGATCTATTTCCGCTAGAACCTTATTTATTTCATCGGACGTAACTTCGGTTGAGACTGCTAACCGTTCCATACCAGTTTCCGTAATATCTTGCGCTATTTCTATCTCTCTCATTTGCTTATCTATGTCTTCTACCATTTCAGCTATATCAGGAACGTCAATTGCTTCCTTTAAGCCCATCACAGCTGCTCTAATACCCCTTAGAGCACTTTCAACCTCGGATACTGATTGAGCTTGTCTAAGTTTAACCAATAAACCATCTATTCTCAACCTAAAGGCATCAATTCCTAGGGCCCATTTTCGGTAACGTAAAAAATGTTCAGCGTACATTCTAGAAGCTTCTTCGTTACCCTCAATACGATATTTTCTGGCTTTCTCCCTACATTTCCTAGCTTCGTTTTCCAGTCTCTTCCTTTGATGATCAAGTTTACGTGTAAAAACTTCTAGCTGCAAGGTAATTTCTTTAAGATCCGGGGCACCTTTAAGCCAGCGTAAAAACATTCTAATCTTGTCTGCAAGGGGCAAGCTTTTTTCCTCCTTAAATACGTAACATATGTTAATCTTTATATTGTTTGTGGCAATCATTTTCTTAGATCAAAATTGTCCCATAATTTTGAAATGAAGTGAAACGAAATGTCTTCAAGGCTACTGCAATATGCTTCTCAAATAGCAAAGGAAGCCACTAAGCTTGATAGAGAAGGAAGTTACAAAGAGGCTATTGAAAAATATGTAAAGGCAGCAGAAGTTTTGTTGAAGCTTTCAAAATTGACTGAAAACCCGAAACTGCAAACAATATATTATCAGAGAGCCAAGGAATACGTTGAAAGGAGTAAAGAACTTAGGAATTACCTTAAGGGAAAGACAACTAGGATAACGTATCTGACGAGGTCTGGCAAGAAAATAACAGAAGACGTCGATGCATTAACCGCTGCGATAGCCGATACCGTGGTCTATGAAAAACCTAAGGTGAGATGGGAAGATGTAGCAGATCTTCAGGCAGCAAAGACTGCATTACGAGAAGCTATAATAATTCCCATTTTAAGACCTGATCTATTTAAAGGTCCAAGAAAGCCTTGGAAAGGTATTTTGCTTTACGGGCCTCCCGGTTGCGGTAAGACATTGTTAGCGAAAGCT
>Ga0190308_1000055_pt1 | contig 38776 bp, 44 predicted proteins | sample 48700756_MG_FD_165050 | JGI IMG/M metagenome (GOLD analysis project Ga0190308, IMG submission 165050) | Hydrothermal vent sediment bacterial communities from Southern Trench, Guaymas Basin, Mexico - 4870-07-5-6_MG | ecosystem: Environmental > Aquatic > Marine > Hydrothermal vents > Sediment ...
CTATAGAGGATGTCTTAGTTGTAGCAATGGCAGATGAGATATTAAAAAAAGAGAAGTAATAAGAATGATTAATTAGAACTCTACGAGATCTATACCGCTTTCTTCTCTCTCTGAGAATAACTCCTCGATAATACTTCGTACTTCATCGCACTTCTGCATTATGTGATCTAATCCGTCTGAACTTAACCATTCTCTTATCTCATCTGCGTAGCTCTTTGTTGCCTCTGAAAGATCTCGTGATATCACGCCCTCTTCGACGTATTTTTCAAGTTTTTGTGTATCTAATATCTGAATTTGATTATCTTTATTTAGAACGACATCTATCTCTAGATCTATGTACTTGAATCCATCTGGGTAGATCTCTATTGGTGTATTAATATTTACATAAATTCCCTTTAACTTATTTTCAACCGAAAAGTAAGCTGTTATAAGCTTCTTATCAAATAACTTAACTAAAGTAACACCGTAGTCCCCCGCTTCTTTCGGTGCACCAATTCCGTCATAGTAGCCACCAGGCATAAATCTTCTAAACATTCTGTACTCTATACCATCCTTATTATCAACCATAACTACCCTAGCTGGCCCTAATACTACTTCTCTACCATTTGGTTTTAAGTGATGTATCTTCAGTAATTTTCCTTCTTTAGGAAGGAACTCTCTTAATATCATTTCGTGGACTGCCCTATTTAATATGTCTATTGAGACCTCCTTCGTTAAGTACTTCTCAGCGAAATCAATTATTTTTGTTAAGCTATTAGCGTATGATTTTAACCAGTGATGGTCTATGATTGTTGGGAAAACTTCTGACCTAATTTCATCTAATCTCTTTTTACTTTCGCCTGGAAAAGAGATGTCAAGTATGTCGAATCCCTCTCTGATCTTAACTAAAGCTGGTGCATTCTTAGCTAGCTCAATTAATTTTTCTGCTTCGCTAGCAAGAATTTCTATCTCTTCCTGTAACTCTGAAACCTCAGCATTCATAGCGCCAGTTCTCCAAATTATTCCCCATCCCTCGGGCCTAAGTATCTTACCAAGCTCAATCAACTTATCCCTCGCATTGCCTCTAATTTTGTGAGAAACTCTTACAGATTCCTCTGAAATGAGAACTGCAAAATCCCCTGGTATGCTAATCTGGGTTGATACTCTCGGTATTCCCGTTGATTCATCTATACCTTTAATCTCAACAACAATGGGATCCCCGAGATTAATTTCCTGCTTTTTAGAATCATTAATAGGCAACCACGCATCCTGTTGTGGCGTTATTTTAACTAGATAACCCCCTTTTGGCGCAGGTCTATAAACTATTCCCTTGAATATTGACCCCTTCTGCACCCTGCTTCTTCTTATTACTACATCACCAAATGTTTTGAATAGTATATCTATAAATCTTGGTGTGAGATTATACAATACCTCAGCAACAATACCTTGCCTATCATACCTATCAATTACATCTATTTGTGGTGATAGATACCTCTCAGGATTAAGCGAGAATCTCTCGGCTATCTCCAAGCTTGGTTGAATTATATCAAAACCATTATCTAAAAAAAGCTTTGTTAATGCTGTTGAATAAATTCCTCTTATTCTTATCCTAGGATTCTTGCTTTCCCTCATTGGAATAGATAAGGGTTTTATGCTCAATTAAAATCACCTCTGAATAATATCAGTAGTGTCCCAAAAACTCCCTAATATTCAAGTATCTCGATCAAAAAGGGCTAAATCCAAGTTATTCTAATTTCATCCTTCACTAATCACTTTATCTAAATCTTTTAAATACTCCTCAATCTCATTTGGTTTAAAGAACCGATAACCTTCCGGCCTAATCACTACTAGATCTATACCATCACCAGTGGCTGCATCTCTTTTGATAGCGGATCTTAAAGCCCTTAATGCTAGACTTATAGCAGATCTCTCATCTAGATCTGGTCGATATTCTGATTCTAAGACACCATAAGCAACTGGAGAACCACTACCAGTAGACATGTACTTACCTTCATGAACAGATCCAACATGATCTAGGAAATATATGTGTGGTCCAAACTGATCGATTCCGCCTATTATGAAATGAACCATAAATGGTAATAAGCTCCTGAAATTATTATGTAATAGTACTGATGTAAGACTAGCTACCTCCTTGACTAGTGGAGGTCTTTCTCTTTCAAGGGAAATTCTTTGAACATAATTCCGTATCCATTTAATTAAGATTTGAGCATCAGCCACCAACCCAGATATAGTGAAAATTATTCTATCCGTTATTGGATGAACTTTCTTAGCCATCTTACTAGCTATAAATGTCCCCGCACTCGCTCGCTTATCAGCAGCTATCACCACTCCATCCTTAAATACTACACCGACCGTTGTTGTTCCCTTCAAGACATAATTATTATTCGCATTAACCAAATTTTTCACCTATTAAAATAATCAAGGGAAATAAGGAAAAATAATTAAGACAAGAGACTAACTCTAGATCATGCCTTCCTCTTCGCTTCCCTCTTCTACAGATTCTTCTCCTATTTTCTTAACCCATTCAGATGCTTTTGATTTAGCTTCCTCGTACAGTGGCTTAATTTCCTCTAAATCGGCTGTTTTAATGACAAATCTCTCGCCAGATTTAATGTATCCCAACTCTATCTCAACTGGTTTCAAGTCTTGTGGTGATGCTAAAATTAAGGCTGTTAGACCCATCACTATCGCGTCCTTTATGTCTGTTTTATTCCAATCTGTTTCTTTGAGAGCGTCTCTAAGATATCTCTCTGCTCGTTCCTTGTTGTAACCAATAGCTCCTGCAACCCATCTCATCATGGCGCCTCCAGGATCAACATAGATTAATTTAGGGCCAGTTAAATCAACACCACCTATAATTAATCCGCACCCAAATGGTCTAGCTCCACCGAATTGAGTATATGTATGCATTAAACTAGCTATGTCTTGTCCAAGATACTCTATGTCTACTGGCTCATTATAGATAAATCTATAGACTTGTGACCTCTCCCTAGCATAAGATACTAGGTATCTTCCATCAGCAGAGTATCCTGAAAAAACTGACCCGATATGCTCGTCGATTTGAAATATTTTTCTATTTGGTAATATTAAATCATCCATCTTTCTCCTGCCAAGTAAAACAATTCCATTCGATGCAATTACTCCAATAGATATCGTTCCTCTCTGCATTGCTTTTCTAGCATACTCAACTTGAATTATTCTTCCATCTGGGCTAAATAGTATCGTTGACCTATCATAACCTGCAAATTGCTCTGGTCTGAACAAGTTTTATCGCCTACTTTTAAAACTACTTGGTTAATAAACTTATTGAATTGTATTTAAAAATCTCTTTATGAATCGACTAGAGATCCCTTAATTATTTGACATAAAGAATAAATCTGTTTTTAGCTAAATAAAAAGATTTGTTATGGGTAAAAAATTCTAGACACTAGTTCTACCCAAGAAGAATCTTCTTAGAGCTGGTGTCATCTCAGTTGCATACTTTGCAGCAATCTCTTCATACAGACTCCTGAGGATAGAGACTGCTAGTAATATTCCTGACCCTGTGGCGTAGGCACCAAGTATATCTGCGACACCCGCTACAAGCCCAATGAATATACCAGATAAAGCTGCTGCTGTTCTTACGTAGGGCTCTAGATAGCTAGTTATATGACCCTTAGTACGCCTTATTCCTGGAATACTTAGATTTGAGGCAAGCAATTGCTCAGCAATACTTTCTGCGCCGATACCAGCGATCTCAACCCATGTAATAGAGAAGAAATAACATGATATCGATAATAAGATTAAGTAACCTAGGGCTTGATAGGGATGATCCGTTGTCCAAAGTAATCCTTGTGGTGGCACAGTGAAATAAGCTAATCCACCAACGGGTATAGGACGATCTCCCTCCACTATCCAGCTACCTAATAGACTAACAAAAAAGTTCCCTTCGTATCTACTCCACATTAATTGTGAAAAGAACATTATATTTGCAAATAATGCACCAGCTAGGATTACTGGTATATTGGATGAGAACATGAATTTAATAGGATACCTAAATCTAACTCTATACAAGCTACTTTCAACTGGGATTTCTATCGACATGGCCTCTAAATAGATAATGATAATAGCTATTCCTATTGTTGTTAATAGACCCATAAGATCTGGTGCACCATATCTCAAAATAATCTCGTTCCAAGTTCTATCAGTTGTTGCTACTTCAATTATAGCTGGTATAATCCCATGAGCTAATCCGTCTCTATCAGCAACAGGGGAGAAAAGAGCTGTTGCTATTCTTGTGGCGACCCCAGCTACAATGAAAAGTGATATTCCAGAACCAAACCCCCATCCTTTCTGAACCATCTCATCGAGCAAAATTATTACAACTCCAGCTAATACTAGCTGGACAAAGACTAAAGTAGCTGCTGATAAATCCAATGCACCATAAGCACCCCCAGTTATGTAAACAAGGCTCTCAAAAATCGTCATTATGACCGCCATGGCTTTGTTCGCATTGTTAAACATGGCTCTATCCTCTGGGTCAGTCAAGTCAACATCAATCAATTTGCTGCCCACAAGTATCTCTAATATAAGGCCTCCTGTCACTATCGGTCCAATACCTAGTTCAGCTAGTGTTCCTCTCTGTGAAGCTAAAATTACTCTCAATGTCCAGAAAACATCTATGCCTGCGCCTCTCTCTATTCCATATATTGGAACAGTAGTCATTATGATGTATATCATGGTGGCTACTAATGTCCAGAATAGCTTTGTTCTGAATCCTGGATCCCTCTCCGGCTTCTTGACACTAGGTATTAATTTAGCTATTGGAGAAACAGCCTTAAGGAAAATTGATGGCATTTAAGTTCACCCTATTTGGCTATGATTATTTCGCCTCCAGCACTTTTTATCTTCTCTTCAGCTTTTTTTGTTATCGAGATATCTGATGAAGCAATTAGCTTTACTGGTACCTTAATCTGTCCTCCACCTAGAATTTTTGTAAATGGGAGCGTTGAGAGATTTATAATTAATTTATCATCTTCTCTTTCACTTTTTATTCTACCATTAATTGCCAGTTCAACTAGCTTCCCTACATTGATTGCGTATATAGGTCTTATTTGCGCATGTCTAGTGAACCCTCTAGAACCATATTCAAACCCTTCTTTTAAGTACTTTATTTTCATATGATCCTTAATTCCTGCGCGACCAAATCCTCCTCTTTGACCGCTACCTCTATGTCCCCCACTAACTTGCCCATATCCTGAATATCTTTTACCTCTCAGTTTCACGATCTTTCTACGTTTCCTTCTCAGCTTTATTCTTGACATAGTAATCATCGCCAAAATAATGATCTCTTTATTTACTCACTGGTCTTTAAGTTTACTAAATTTACCTAACTTAATTAGGTTTAAGTTATTAATTAAATCATTTTAAAAGGTGTTGTTTCATATGCTCACTCAAAAAAAGCGCCCTCTATTAGCAGTAGACGCAGTAATATTCTTTCCGAAAGAAAGAGAAATTGTCCTAATTAAGAGGAAAAATGAACCTTACAAGGGTTATTGGGCTCTACCTGGAGGATTTGTGGAGTGGGGTGAGACAGTAGAGCAAGCATGCATCCGGGAAGTGAAAGAAGAAACATCTCTAGATGTGAAGATAATTGATTTAATAGGAGTATTCTCAGATCCAAATAGAGACCCAAGAGGCCACATTATTTCTATAGCATTCTTATGCATTCCAACCGGAGGTAAATTAAGAGCCTCATCTGATGCTAAGGAAGTCATGCGAGTTAAATTAGATAAAATTCGGGGGGGATTGATTAAGCTTGCTTTCGATCACTATGAAATAATAAATAGAAGCATTAAGAAAATGAGTGAGATACAATTTTAGGTTATAAAAACTATATAATGGTTTATTTATGTTAGAAATCACTTATTTTCTTGCTTTTTCTAAGACTTCCTCTAACTCCATCTCGGAAAGAATTATTCGCCACTCACCCTTATTATATCTAACTAGACTTTTGCTTACCTCCTCTATTAAAAGCAGTAATGCTCTCCTAGTATCTATCTCTTCGACGTATCCCTCTCCATCACTAAAAACGTAACTAACCTGCCTCCATCTATTGCTTGATAATTCGTAGAGAGCATATATATAGTCTGGCGTCTCAACAATTATTCCAGCAGCGGCCTTTTCTAAAGCTTCCTTTAAATATTTTTCAACTTCATCTATAGATGGCATTGCTTAGAACCTCAGATCAAAGTTTTTAGTTTTATTTTATCAATTAAACTTTTTACTAATTAAAAATTTAATGCAATAAAGATACCTTTTTATATTTTTCAACTAACATTTCAAGAAATTTTATTAGCTCGGTTGAGGGCTCTTCTTGGATAAGCGTTCCACCACACACTGGACAGACATAATTATTTAATTCTGCAACATCTTTCGAAACACGCACTCCGCACTCCACACAATAGTAGAATGATTCATTGATCGAATATTCTAGATAAATTTTCAAGTGCTTTATAGCTTGCTTTATTCTGTCCTTAAATACCCTATGGACTATTAATGGGTCAGTACCCCAGTAGTAGAGCGTCCAGCCACTGTGATCTCGTTGGCGAATAACATGCAGTATTCCTGCATTTCTAAGGATTGAGAGAATATTCCTAACGCTTGTAATTGATAAACCAGTGATCTCTGAGATCTGTTCATCCGTTAAGAACCCGTTACTTATGATAGCTGAGGCTATTTGTAGTCCCCTATCACCAGCCATTTTTTGTGCAAGAAAAAGGAATAATCTTCTTGCCCTATTAATTTCTAAATCTGAAAACTCCACTAAATCACCAGCGTTTCTAGTTTCTATAGCTAGTTTGGTAATATTGGAAGAAAGATTTTAAAATTTTTATGCAACCAACTTACTTAACTAGAAGAGCAGCAAAATATCCTATATCATCATGTATATCTGGATATGTTCTTAATGTCTTATCTCCCCCAGGAATATCTTTAATTCCTGGGCTTCCCCACCTATAGTCTCCTGTTTTAGGCTTCATTTCCCAGTTATTCATTAAGTACTTAACGATGAATTCACCTTCTGCTGGATCTAAGCTTGGTACAGCATATAGCAATCTACCACCTTTTCTTAATGCGGGTACAAGTTTATCTAGCAGTCTCCTCGTCTCTCTAGATAATATAATTATGTCTTCCTCTTTAATAAACCCAGTTATTCTTGGTCTTAAACCAATTTTTGAATTCCTTGGTGAAACAAATATCGCATCAAAAGCCTCTGGATCAAATCTAACGTATTTATAGTCAACTGTATGCCATCTAATCTTTTTTTCGAAGTCCTCTAGCCTCATCTTTCTAATAGCCTCCTTTATTCTGATCTCCTCTAGATCTGTTTTACTAATCACTGTGATCTCGGCCTCTCCCCTAACTAATTGTAATATGTATGCTAAATCTTCCGCATTAGGAGAAATACATAATATTCTCTCATCCGGTTTTGGGGAGAACCACTTTAAAGCTTCTGTAGCTACTAGACTTGCGGGATATGCATTGCCTATTACAAAAGACCTTAATGTCTTTAGATTCGGCATACGATAAATGCTTTCTTTTACTTCAGCGACAATTCCTTTTATTACCTTTTCCGTTGCAGAGACCTTAGAAATAGCATAAGCAATTACTTCTCCAAAACGGGTAACTATATTTACTTCATCTCCTATTTTAACATCTTGATCAATCTCTAGTAAACCAGGAGCATATAGGTTCGCCCCTAACATGACTCCTTCAGCTGACTTATCTTTTACAATAATTTTCTTATTAACTTTCTTAACTTCAAAGGGTCCTTCAATTTTAACGAATATTACGTCACGGTATATTTTGGATGGAAGTGCTTGAATACCGGCTTCATTTAACTCATCTATTAACCTATCAGGCGATATCCTCAGAGTATTTACGCGTATAGCTAATTTTTTAACTGGCTTCCTTAGAGCTTCTATCATTTTTATAGTTCTGAATACACCGTAGTAGAAGGATAATCTAGCTATTATGCTTTCAGAGTAATGATACTGCTTTCTTAACGCTGTTAATTCCTTGCTTAATGGTCCTCCCGAGAGTAATGAGCCAGTCATAATGAACACTCTTCGAGTATATGTTAAAAATTCTAACTGCAAACTAAATTATGGAAAAACAACAAAAATAAATTTATGTTAATAATGATTGAACTCTAAATAGATAGGTGCTTGAAATGAAAAAGAAATTCGAACCAGCTGAAAGAACAAGCAGAATAACCTATGCAATTAGGGAGGTAGCCCAGGAAGCAAGAAAGATAGAACAAGAGACGAATGAACAGATAATATATCTCAATATCGGTGACCCAACTAAATTTGATTTCGATGTACCACAGCACATAAAGGACGCTATGTGCGAAGCAGTTAAGAAAGGATATAATTTCTACTCACCTAGTAGTGGATTAGATGAGTTAAAAGAAGCAATAGTTAAGCGTGAGAAAAGAGATAATAATATTTCTATAAGAGCAAACGACATATTGATTACTAATGGGACGGCGGAAGCAATATTAGCGATTCTTGCAGCTGCTTTTTGCCCTGGGGATGAAGTTCTTGTGCCTAGCCCAGTTTACCCCCCTTATATATCTGCCGCTGAATTCTATGATGTAAATCCAGTTGAGTATAGAACGATTGAGGAAGAAGGATGGGTACCAGATATTGATGACATAAGAAAAAAAATATCTAGCAAAACTAAAGCAATAATTCTAATTAATCCCAATAATCCAACTGGTTCGGTATACCCAACAAACTTGGTTAAGGAGATCATAGATATAGCTGGAGAAAATAACTTATTCGTTATTTCAGATGAGATATATGATCGAATAGTATTCAGCGGAACAAAGGCCCCTAATGCAGCTTCACTAGCACGTGATGTCCCAGTACTAGTTCTGTATGGTTTAAGTAAAGTATATCTTGCTACGGGCTGGAGAATTGGTTACATGTATAGATGGGATCCGGAAGATAGGCTATCAGAGTTATGGAATGCAATGTTAAAGTTTCTGATGGTTAGAATATCTGGATTTACACCCGCACAGAGAGCGGCTGTAGCAGCTCTTTTAGGGCCACAGGATCACATTAAATCGCTAGTAGATAAACTTAGGGAGAGACGCGATTTCGTGTACAGACGACTCAATGAGATCGATGGTATCTCATCAACGCTACCAGAGGGTGCTTTTTATATCTTCCCCAAGATAGAAATCGATAGGTATAAGGGTAATGATAAGGGATTTGTTTTAGATTTATTGAAAAGTAAAAAAGTTCTCTTAGTTCATGGTTCTGGTTTTGGTCATTATGGTCAAGATCACTTTAGGTTAGTTTACCTTCCGCCAATACCTGTTCTCAGCGAGGCATTAGATAGGATCGAGAACTTCGTAGAAAATATAAAGTGAATTAATGAATAAGGATGAGTTTATTTTCTTCTTAACTTTCTTATTAAGTACCTCTTAGATATTTTCGAGCCGAACCACCAGTAGATAAATACATATGCTAGTATTAGTAGTGTTATAATTCCTACAGAGATTGCTGGTCCATACAGTTCGAAGAATGCGGCAGCCTCCGTCTCCTTCTTCTTTATAGTTATTTCAAAACTCAGTATTACCTGTTTATCACTTACCCTAAATACCTCTACGTTATATTTACTTGCTTTTAGAATCTTGAATCCTATAGAGTAGATTCCGTGATCGATTTCAGTAGCAATACTCGATGTATTAAACTTTTTGGATGTAGCGTTGCTTGCTAATAATAAACCATTAATTAATTTTCTGTTCTCTTTACAGCTTACATTAAATATAATCTCTGTGATCTCTCCTTCTAATAGAGTACCCTTAATCTTTACTATTTTTCCTACCAGCGTTCCATTGATGTTTATTTCTAACTCATTATCTGTCGTTAGATCCATATATGATTTATTATAGGGTATGTAGACTCTAAGTACAAGTGAATATGTGCCCTGAGGTATATTGGGGTTTATCTTCTCATTAATATCGTAAAGTAAGGTAACGTTATCGTATGATGCATAAATCGTTTGCAATACTGATTCTGTATCATTGACTATATCCGCTATAATTGTGGCGTTTTGAATACTTGTATTTGTTTCTTCTACTAATAGACCTAGACTGAAAGATATATTATCGCCATAAAAATAATTTTTCTTAAGATTTTCTAACTTATCCACAATTAGATGACCAGTGAGAATTGTTATATTCTTGATCAAATAGGTTTGCTCGATTTCATCTGGCCAATTGAATCCTATATAAATTGTCAAATTGTTTTTATCAGGGATTACATTAGGTATTTCTGTAGTAATATTAATTAGTCCCTTCTCAGTCCAATTAACTTCCTCTTCTAATAAATAATAAGATTCATTTCTAATGCTTAGATGCACTGATGGAACAGTTGGTACTAATGCCTTCGAGTAGTTATAGCGAATTATGATCGAGGTATTAATTATTTCACCGATGTAATATGCATCTGATAGCTCTTTAGTAAATGTGATGTTTAGGTCATCTACGATTATTACATCGGTTATGCTAATCGTGTGGTTGTATCCGTGTGTATCATTGACGTAAACAAGAATATGATATCTTCCTAGAATATAATCTGCGGGGATAGGCCATGTATAGATTATCTGCGATCCGTTTAAAGTGAATATCTTACTCCTTACTAGTGCTCCAGCATTATCAGTAATGTTAATAATTAATTCTCCTTGCAACACGATTGTATCGTTTTTTCCGAACGTCACATTGACTTTCATCGATAAAGTCTCTGCTGGTTTTAACTGAGTTGCGTTAAATTCAGTAACTAGTTTATAGCCGACTCTAAAACTTATTTCATACGTACTGATAGCTAGAGTAAATATTATATCACGCGGGTACATCTCGAATCTAACTGTAAAGTTACCGAAACCAAGCATCTTAGGTAGCATGTTGAGTATATAATAAGAAACACCATCAAAATACATTAATCCACGGATGTTTTTTTCTTGAACCAAATAACTGATATTTAGGTAATCTAAGTCATTTTCCTCGATCTCTAATCGTAGTTTTATTTGCATGTTATCATAATCTATCGGTACTTGCTCTGATGGAATAATATTGTGGTTAACGTGAATTATCTTTGCGAGTCTACCTGTTGCATAGAATGCTAGTATAGAGCCAGCAGCTTGAAAAACATCACCTATCAAGCTAGATGGATTATCACGTACTTCTCCCGTATCTATCTGACTGCTATTAATAAAACTGATAGAGTAATTGTAGAGAGTCTCATTTTGATAACCAATTATTCTTAATGCCTCTATGCTTAATCCTGTTTGAAATACAGTTGGATAATTTTCTTCGTGACCAAAACCCCCTATTAAATCTTCTTTATGCCCGCTATACCTATAACTCAAAAAAACGTTAATTAGGTCGAGTTTTATTTCTGATATCGATTCACTATTAATAGAGTATAAGGCTTTAAGAACCCAATAATTCTGTACTGGCGCAGGTATGTTTAGTGAATCATCATAAAATCCAAGATCTTTATCAAATTTAGTAATTAAATAATTTATGCTCGCGCTATAATCTATTTCTTTAATTAACAGGGACTTATTTGCTTGATTCTCTAGATACTTTATCGCGATTAGAGACATAGCAGTAGTATATGGATCAGGAATATCTCTATTTATCTCTACATAGCCACCTTCATTAAACCTACTTAGAATAAAATTAATTGTTTTAGTCGCGTTGAACTCCGAAAAGCTAATCTTGGTTAAATTCATTGTAAGAATAGCATATGTAGTTGATTGAATACTTACATTACCGCCTAGCCAGTCCCGGAACCCTCCTGTTTGCTCATCGTAAAGGTATTTCAAGAAGACAGCTAATTTATTATTCCCTGTTATTTCTTCAATTACACCTAGAAAATACATGGATAAAATGCCGTAATAAGTAGCATTAATGTAGCCATCTTCAGTATTCCTTAAAGGAAACTCTGAGAAATTACCCTTAATGGCTCTAATATATTGGAGTAAATTAGCGAAATCGAATTCTCTAACAGCTTCTTTTCCTTCCGCATTAAATCTCATTCCCGATAATACATTATTTAGCTTGCTTTGATATTTCATCGAACTGATCTGAGAAGAGATTTTAACTGTAGTGTTAGTTGCCTTATTAAGATTTAGAGCTGGAATAATTAACATCGCGATTATAATACTGGCTAAGACACGTTTCCTCATCGCTTATCCCTTGGTATAGTTCAACATGAAATATTCAAATATCTATTGCATCATGTTTCGATAACTCATGAGATTAAAAAAACTCTAAAACTCTTTGCTTTAAAATATTATTTATTAATATAGGTGGATGATAAGAGTATTGACTACTCGCTCTTTCGAGGGTTGGTGATTATACAATGTTACCATTTGGTGATAAAGAAACCAAGAAAATTCGTTTAAAAGTTTTAGAAGCTTCCCCAAGAGACATAGGCAGATACAGAGCTAGATTACCAAAATCCAAAATGAATGAACTAGAGATAGTTACAGGGGAAATCATAGCCATACAAGGTAAAAAACTTACTGCTGCTTACGCATGGCCTGATAGAAGCGGAGAAGAGACTGAGGATTCTGACTTCATTCGATTGGACAAATTCATAAGAGAAAATGCGGGGGTGAATATAGGAGATTATGTTCAGGTCTATAAACCAAAAACAAGTCGAGCTAGAAGAATAGTTGTAGCTCCACTATACTCTGTTCCAATAGCGCTTCCATTGGACATTAATAGGGAAATAAAGTTATCCTTAAGGAATATCCCTGTGGTTGAAGGGAACATAGTTTATTTAATGGCGTTTGGTAAAAGAGCTCCCTACGTAATAGTTTCAACAGAACCCAAGGGAGTTGTAGTTATTGCAGAAGATACTAGAGTGGATTTTGAAAGACGAGCTGCTGGAAAGAACCGACAAATAGGTGTATCATATGCTGATATAGGTGGATTGAAAGGGGCTATACAAAAAATCAGGGAATTAGTAGAATTACCGTTAAAGCATCCTGAATTATTCCAGAGACTAAACTTGGATCCCCCGAAAGGCATCCTATTATATGGACCACCAGGAACAGGAAAGACATTATTAGCTAGAGCCGTAGCTAATGAGACTGATGCTTATTTCATCTCGATTACTGGCCCAGAAGTAATGTCTAAATATTATGGAGAGAGCGAGGAGAGACTTCGAAGATTGTTTGAGGAAGCTAAGAAACATGCTCCAGCTATAATATTCATAGATGAGATAGATGCTATCGCCCCAAAGAGATCTGAAGTCACTGGGGATGTCGAGAAAAGAGTGGTATCCCAATTATTAGCGCTCATGGATGGTTTAGAGCCACGCGAAAATATAGTTGTTATTGGTGCAACGAATAGAATAAATGCACTTGATCCAGCATTAAGAAGACCGGGAAGATTCGACAGGGAGATCGAGATAGGAGTACCTAATGCCCAGGGAAGATATGAAATTCTTAAGATACACACAAAGGGAGTTCCTTTAGATAAGGATGTTGACTTAAAGAAATTAGCTGAAATGACACATGGTTTTGTAGGTGCAGATATAGCCGCTCTAGTAAGAGAGGCAGCCATGAACGCTTTAAGGAGGTTCCTAAAGGAATATAATATTAATATTGATTCAACCGATCCCGTTTCGGAAGAATTACTAAATAAATTAAAAGTGAACATGAAAGATTTCCTTGACGCTCTGAAAGAAATACGACCAAGTGCTCTTAGAGAGATATTTGTGGAGATTCCAAATGTTAGATGGAAAGATATTGGAGGACTAGATAGCGTTAAACAAGAGTTACAGGAAGTAGTTGAGTGGCCATTAAAATATCCAGAAGCATTCGCTAGACTAGGAATTGATCCCCCGAAGGGAGTACTTCTTTATGGCCCACCTGGATGCGGTAAAACACTCTTAGCTAAGGCTGTTGCAACAGAAAGTGAAGCTAATTTCATAGCAGTTAAAGGACCCGAATTATTATCTAAATGGGTAGGGGAATCCGAGAGAGCTGTTAGAGAGGTTTTTAGAAAGGCAAGGCAATCAGCACCCACTATAATTTTCTTCGATGAAATAGATGCTCTAGCTCCCAGAAGAGGAATATATACAGGGGACAGCGGGGTTTCAGAGAGAGTAATTTCGCAACTACTAACTGAAATGGATGGACTGCAAGCAAGAGGGGATGTCGTTGTGATAGCAGCTACAAATAGACCCGATCTACTTGACCCCGCTTTGCTACGACCTGGAAGATTCGATAGAATGATCTATGTGCCACCTCCTGACACACGTGCTAGACTAGCGATACTTAAAATACATACAGCTAAAATGCCTCTAGGCCCTGACATCGATCTGATGAAGATAGCGAGAATGACTGAGGGTTACTCTGGCGCTGATCTAGCAGCTGTAGCAAGGGAGGCCGCTATTAATGCTTTGAGACGCGATATTAATGCCAAGTATGTCACAATGAGCGACTTTAGGAATGCGATGTCTAAGATTCATGCAAGCTTGACACAAGATCTATTGAAGTATTATGAGGAGGTTAAGGAATACTTCAAGAGGAGAGTTATTAGGCGCAGGGATATATTGGAGAGCGTGGAGACGACCTAAAATATTTGGTGATATAATGAGTTGGAGCATTGATGAGACAGTTGAGAAGATAAAAAAAGAATTCAAAATCGTTGGACGAACAAACGAGTTAAGAGCCATATTACTAGCGAAGAAAAGTGATAGGCCTATATTAATCGAGGGGCCCGTGGGCGTAGGTAAAACTACTCTCGCTAAAGCTGTTGCAAAATTTTTTAGACAAGACTTTATCAGAGTAGATGGCGATGAACGATTCGATGAATACAAACTTGTTGGTTATTTCGAACCTCAACTAGTGCTCAAATACGGTTGGAACTGGAAGTCATTTGTTCCTGGACCACTAGTCCAAGCAATGATGAATGGCGGCATCTTATTCATAAATGAAATCAATAGGCTCAGTGAAGGAGCGCAGAACGTTTTGATTCCCGCTCTAGACGAAAAAATTATTGAGATACCTAAGCTCGGCACAATCGAAGCAAAGGATGGTTTTTGGGTGATAGCTACCCTCAATCCCACAGAGTATATAGGTGTAACTCCCCTAGGGGAAGCGCTTAAGGATCGTTTCATGTGGATAAAGCTAGAATATCAAACATTTGATGAAGAGATCGAAATAGTTAAGATCCATTCTAATGCTGATGATGAAATAGTTAAATTTGCTGTTATAGTGGCTAGAGCTACTAGACGCCATCCAGACGTAAAGCGCGGATCCTCTGTTAGAGGAGCTATCGATTTAGCAAAACTCATTAACTTAAGCATCAATGATGAGATTAACATTGGAAAATTAATTCACCTTTCTACTATAGCATTGGGCACGAAGATAGAGTTAATAGATGGCACTAGCAAAACTGTTGAGGATGTCGTTAGGGAAATTATTGAGAATATATCTTCTCAATTCGATTTTTTTCGCGAGAAAGAGGTAGATAAGAAAGAAGCAATCAAGGTAGAGAATAAGTTTGATGTAGTTCCTGACATCATTCCATCTACTAGGAATAGTACTGAGTCATTAGAAAGATCTAGCTCGGATTCTAATCCGCTTGAAAACCTAGATAATGAGCATAAAAATGATGATTCAGATAAGTTTGAGAATTCAGCTAGTACAAGAACTCTCTTATTGTTTTACCCTCAGAGCGATAAAGTCCTCACTTTATTTCGGGGTTTACTAGGATATTACGGTACAAGACTAATTTCAGAGATAAGGGAGGGGAAAGATATTAGAGGGACATTATCTCAACTATGGGCGCCTTTAGACTTCGAGTCAATATACATGCTTGGTCAGGAAGCAATAAAATACAGAAACTTCATTGCTTTAACAGCTCTAGCTGAGATTAATCCGTTCGCCATAGCTAAAGTTATCGAAGAGCATTTATCAGATATAGTAGATTATGATAGTATACATCTAGTTCATCTATTTTACTTAACTAAAGGCTACTTAAGCAGGATAAAAAAGAAACTATTTGGGCGCATAGCGCATAAAATAATTGTTAAAAAAGCTTTGAAAGTACTAGGAAGCCAATCTAGAAGACATGGTTTTCTTAAGAAGAAAACGCCTTATAGACCCAGTTTAGACTTCGATTTAGAGTCAACGCTAGAGCTGGCACTTGATAAAATTTTAACAGATAGAGTTAATAAACGCGATATAATATGCTTGGAGAAATACGAGAAAAAAACGGCAGGAGTAATAATTCTCGATATAAGTGGGAGCATGTATGGAGAGAAAAATGTATTGGCTTCGATTATTTCAGCTATGTCTATCTACGCCATGTCCCCTAGAGATGAAATATCTATAATTCTATTTGCGGACGAACCAATGATGATTAAGGGAATTAAAGAGAATAAACCCATAGATAAGATAATTAACGAGATATTCGAGATAAGACCCATTGGCTTTACTAATATTTCTCTAGCTTTAAGAAAGGCCTTAAAAGAGCTAAGAAAAGCATCATTTAAGGCAAGGAAGTGGGCTATTCTAATAACTGACGGCGAATATAATAGGGGGGATAATCCAATTAAATGGGCTAGAAAATTCGATAGATTACACGTAATTCAATTAGGTGGGAGTACTAGAGGTACAGAGGTGTGCCGATTATTAGCATATACTCGGGGAAGATATGTTAAAGTTAGGAATATGGATGAGCTCTTTCTAGCTGTTAGAAAAATATTGAGGTACCCTGATAGATAGTAAAAGCTTAAACATTCAGGCTCTCTAAGAATTCATCCCACTCCTTATCGGATACAAATGGTGGGTTCGTAACTCCAGCCTCAACCGCCTTCATGAACGATTTCTTGATTGTTGAAAAACGTCTCCTTATTCTATTAATAGCTTTCCTAACAGCCTCCAATGGATCTATTGTTTTTGTTCTAACTACAAACTCTATTCGATCAAATAAAGGGTGCTCAATTTTATAGGCCGCAAACTTAACTTCCTTGTCATTAAGTAGTTCGATTCTCAATGCGTTGAATAATGTGTGGGTTTCCCCATCGACTTTAAACTTTAATACATTTGGCCCATACTCAATAATGCTAATTTCAAGCTTCTTTGATCTTGGCTTCCACCATGCAGTTGAACCATAATACGTCTTGATACCCATAATCAACACCATTATTTGAATGATAGGAGCTTTTATTTAAAAACCATCTACATCTTAAAAGTAAACCATGTATTTTTCTTTCATGATACAGATAACTAAACAATATAAAAATGAGAGGTTCAAGATGGGGCTATCAGAGATCAAGAAAAAGATACTATTAAAAAAAATGAAGAAAAGCAAGAAAATGGACGAGATGATAAATGATTTAAACGAGATCCTAGAACTACTATCCAATTTAAACAAGAAGATATCAAAATTCGAGAGAAAGTGGGGCAACAGTCAAGAATTCTTAGAACTCACCAGGCAAGATCTCTTAAATGAAATTATTACTTTAAGAAAAATTTACAGAAGTTCTTTCTTAGATAGATTGAGCGGCAGATATTATGATTATATCGCATTTGAGATACTTAAGCTCCCAATGGAATTAAGGAAACCAATAATCTCACTACCAGAAATCACAATGCATCTAACTGAGAAGATTGGGAGAATAACTAAAAATGATATCAATAAAGCTGTTGAAATTCTCAGAAAAAGAAAACTTGTAGTAGATTTATTTAATGCTGAGGGTATAACTTATGTGGAATTCCCAGAGATCTATAATGACATAAAGAAAGTGATCGATGTTCTTAATGAGAAGAAAAAAGCAGAAATAACAATTGAGGAGCTAGCGACTTCACTAGATTGGGAAATTACTCGTGCAGAAAGAGTATTAGAAAAAATGGTTAAACTTGGGCTAATGGCTAAAGAAACTTACCCTAGAAGGTATTGGCTAATTAAATGAATAAAAGACACCCTTTAAATAAGGTAAGTTTCGTAATGAAAAAATTCTAAAAACACATAATTTAAACAAGTGTCTGAAGATAGATATGAGGGCCCGTAGCTCAGTCTGGAAAGGAGGGCCCGTAGCTCAGTCTGGAAAGAGCGACGGCCTGCGGAGCCGTAGGTCGCGGGTTCAAATCCCGCCGGGCCCACCACCCTCAATTCTTCATAAAGAAAAAAGGAAGATGCTTTAATTACGCATATCCGTGAGGGACCATTCATCATTATTTTATCAGCGGTACCTCCATTTCTTCATCTATAATCATGCTTGAGCTCAGCTTTCATTTTAAATTATACATTAGCTATAATAATCATTAGAGCGGTATTGTGATGGGGATTTAATAATTGGTGTAGTCATTGAATATAAAATGTCCTAGATGCGGCAGTGAATTAAGATTGATGAAATTTAATAGATTGGATAGGGATCTAGCAAAAGTCACTTTGTATTGCCCTCAATGCAAAATCTCATACGAGATTGAGATTAAATATAAAGACCTCATGGAAAAATACCCCGAGATGGAAAACGAAGATAAAGAAATCTATGAGCGAAGCCTTTCAATAGATGTTATCCCACTAAATGCGCCCAAAGCTATTAGATTCATAGTTTCATTAAGCTCAAAGTCATGCATACCAGTCTATTATAGGAGGATAATGAATGAACCTCCTCAAACTAGTGATGAAATCGGGATAGATTACCTATCAAATATAGGTATACCCAAAAAACTCGCTAAGAAATTAATTGATTATTGGCATTCTCGTGGCATCCATAAGCTATATAAGTTTCAGGAAAACGCAATTAGATTAGGATTAAGTGGTAAAAACCTAATAATAGTGGCACCAACGGGCACAGGAAAAACGGAGGCTTTCGCTATACCAGCTATGACTAGAGCTACTCAACTAAAGAAGGAAGGCGCCGATCCCCCAATAGTACTAATAATTTATCCTACTAAGGCACTAGCTAGGGACCAATTATCAAAACTTTTTGACTACGCGAGTATTTTCGGATTAAGTGTGAGCGCTTTGGATGGAGATACACCACATAGGTTGCGCAGAAAGATATTATTGAGTCCACCTGATGTACTTCTAACGAATTTTGATATGATAAATTATCACATGGGTAAAAGAACAAAGCTGGGAAGATTATTTCATAGAGCTAGAATAATAATTATAGATGAAATGCATCAGTATTCTGGTGCCTTCGGGACACATGTGCATTATATCATTAAGAGATTAAAGCGAGTTGCTGAGCCTTCTGGGAAATTGCAATTTTATATGGCTTCTGCCACGATAAGTAACCCACTAGAGTTCGGAAAGCAGTTAATAGGAGAGGAGGCTGTATTAATTAATGAGACAGGAAGAAGAACTCCTCTATTTATCTTATTCATGTATTGCCTTGATCAGATACATTATGCTGTAGCTAAGTTATTAATGGAGATCCTTAAACAAGACATAAAGACTTTAGTTTTTTTCAATACGAGAAAGAGTGCTGAATTAGCATTACATATTCTTAGAAGAATGGCTCTGAAATATAGGGATATATTAAATAAATTTGATTTACATAGGGCTGGGCTGCCTAAGAAAATCAGGAGAGGAATAGAGGTAGCCTTTAGGGAAGGTAAAAAACTAGCTTTATTAGCTACTCCGACGCTGGAATTAGGGATCGATATAGGGGACATAGATCTAGTTATTTCTGAGATAACTCCTGTTAATCGCTTTATTCAGAGGTCGGGAAGGAGTGGTAGAAGAGAGGCTGGATCCGCTGTATTATTAATGAGAAGCGATGATCCTATAAGCGATTACTACTTGATGAACCCACGTGATTACTTTGAGGATGTTTCTTTGTGCTATATAGAACCGAAGAATCAATATATCGCAGAGAAACACGTTTACTTAATGGCATTTGAGAAACCATTAAATCGAGAAGAAATCGATGCTCTAGAGTTACCTAAGGAAATTATAAGCAAGCTTATTAAGGATGGCGCAATATTCCCACTAGACAACAAATATTACGCGAATGGAAACATGTTTAATAATTATTTTCCAAGAAATATTAGAGGGTCCGATAAGATCGTCAGAGTTATTTATAATGATAAAGTGATAGATGAAAGAGAGGCAATAATTGCTATCAGAGAACTTTATCCAGGAGCCATATACATAAATCGTGGAATCAAATACTTAGTCAAATCCCTGGATCTAAACTCGCTACAAGCTGTCGTTGAAAAAGCCCCTAGAGAATACGATGATCTGTACACTAAGCCAATTTATACTTCAGGCGCTCGACCAATAAGCGAAATGATTCAAAAAGAATCATTGGGAACAAAAATATTTTACGGGAAACTTCAGATGAGGGCAACTGTAGAAGGTTACCTAGTATTTCAGGAAGGAATGAAGAAACCACTTGCTGAATATGAATTAGAAACACCAATAAGCTATACCTATGAGACAAGAGGCTTGGTTTTCAAGGCTCCAGAATTAAATTATGAAGATGATGATTTAGTAGCTGGGTCTTACCACGCGCTTGAACATATAATAATAGAAGGAACTAACGTAATAACTGGTGGCGGTAGTGAGGATCTTGGGGGTATCTCTTTTGGCACGACAGGAGTAATAGTAATATATGATAGCACTCCAGGAGGCAACGGCGTATCAAGAATCCTTTTTGAACGCTTTGAAAAAGCTGCTGACAAGGCATATAAAATCCTTCTTTCCTGTAAGTGCGGCAGTTCAGAAATATGTAATAAGTGTGTTTATTCTTATCGGTGTGGTAATAATAATCAACCGTTATATCAGCCTGGTGCGAAGGAATTGCTGGAGAGGATGCTTAAAAAGGAAATTGTAGTTGATGCAGATAAAGCTATAGATATCATAACAATCATCGAGAAAGGAATTGTTTAAGGGTTAACTTCAAGCAAAAATACTTAAATTTTAAATCCTCACTTAAATCATGTTTAATTCCCGTTGAACTCAGAAATATGCTATAGTGGTGACAAAATTTGAGTAGAGTCAGACAAAAAACCATTAAAACAATAGCTAAAAAAATTATTGTGAACTACTGGGACATCATTAGAGAGATATGGGATAGATCAGAGGAAATGTCTTTAGCTGATCCCCAATTAGCTTCCAAATTTAGATTTGAGATGTATAAACAATTAGTGGAATTAACTACAGATGTACCTACCAAAAAAATGAGAAATAGAATTGCTGGATATATCATTACTTTAATGAAGCAGATACTGTATCTCGGTAAATTCACTATAGAAGAATTATCTACTAAATATAAATTCAGAAGTGAAGAACGCGAAATAAAGATTAATTTACCCGAAAAGCAAAGCGAACCACAGCAGTAAATATTTAATGCAAATAACTTATCATTCTACCTTTTCTAAGATCTCTCTCATTTTTCTGACTTCTATCAGTAGATTATATATTATTATCAGCATTATGATTAGTATCAATAATGTTATTATAAAAACTAGCAAAAATCCAGCTCCAACTAGATTTAATTGAAGCGAAAACTCAGGAAATATCATCTTTTTTAACCTCATCAATAATTAATATTTTAACAACTAAATCTGGTAGAGTTAATTCAACTTTAATATTATTAGCTTTAACAAATTTTCTAACATATGGTGGTTTATCAAAATATTTAATATAAGTACTTACTATTCCAGCTTTCTCAAGTTTTGATAAATGCATGTAGAGAAGAGGCCTAGATATCCCTAGCTCCTTAGCTAATTCCGATATGTATTTCTCCTTATTCAGAAGAGCCTTAAGAATTTTAGCTCTTATGGGGTGTGATAATGCATCAAAAAATTTAAGGGCCTCTTCTCCCTTTAAAATTTTCATCTGCAACATAACCTCTAGATCACTCTTCAACAGGGATAACTTGATCCATATCAACCTCGATCAACAATGCACCTCCCGCCATTAGATCTACCCACACCTTCTTTTTGGATATAGACACTATTCTAGCCCTCCTCCCCTTGAATGGACCATCGATGATCTCTACTATCATTCCAGGAATTAATTCGAATTCTTTACCTTCCTCCTCTATCTCGCGTTCATATTTAACCTCGAACTCCCTAAGATACTTTTCGGCTTCTGAGAAAGGCATAGGTTCCTTGAGCACAACAGCATTCCTAAAATTTCTAACCGCTCTAACCACAGTATCATAGTCTGCTGCCTCAACAAAAACTATGCCACCTTGACTCTTAGGAGCAAATGCTGATTTTATGGGTAGACCGAGCACCTCCGCTCTCCACTTAATTAGGAAAATTAACTGTAACTCTCTTCCCTGAGGCAACTGAACTAGATAGATCTTTGATTCGTTTTTCTTCTCTTCCACACCCTCAGCTAGCTCGGATTCTGTAGTATTATTGCTCAAATAATGCACCTCCCGAACTTATCCTCCTATTATCGTATTAAATATCAGTTTTAGAACGAAACCAATTACTCCGATACCGATGATTGATATGAAAATTATCTTAGATATTTGATAGATCTCTTGTCTTCCAGGTTTAGTAGCGTATTTTAATAGCCTTCTAGCATTCTTTACGAATTCTTCAATATCTCGCCCGCTCATAGATCCTCGACCTTTAAAACACTTTCTTATTAATCCGTGAATTTTGTGATAAAAATAATGACTTTATTTGATTTAAATTCATATCTAGTTGAAATTTAGAATATCACCACATCTACTATGACTCACTTAAAAGACTTAAAATTTTTTTAAGAAAAAGGGAAACACCCTTAACTCTACTTCCCCCTCATCAGCGTCTATTATTTTATATAATACCCGAACTCTGACTTTTCTGGGTGGATTCTTTGCCCCTCTAGACCATAGAAGAGAATTCATTTCGGGAGAAATCCATATTGTAGGGTTCTTTATTCTTATTTTTCTTCCGCTAATTGGATCCTCAACGTTCTTAATGTACTTTGTTATTTTCTCTCGCAATATCTTCACAGATCTACTAGCTCTCTTCCACTTAGCAACCGATAGTAATCTTGGATAGAATCTAACAGTAAGAAATCTCTCACCATCATAGTCCTCCCGTTTATCCTCGATGTATTTTATTTTCTTACGTAACCCTCTCTTCTTAAGTCTAGTTTCAGCCTCTGCCTTCTCCGGCACTTTCTCCTCGAATTTCTCTTCCTCTTCTTCACCAATCCCCTCAACACTACTGGTTTCAGGCTCCTCTATTTCCTTAAAATCAGATAATTCAGCCTCTTCGCTCATGGATATTCACCTATAGCTTTAGTCTTTTCCTTCTCCAATTCCTTTTGCTTTTATTCGTCATTACTCTCCTATTTGTCTTTATCCTAACAAAAACTGGGACAGATCTATTCTGTTTTAGAGCTTTCGCATATCTCAATTTTTTGGCTAATGGCTTGTTTCTAGCCATTTAATCAACACCTCCCTTTCTCTTAAAAACAATCTCACCTTCCTTTCTTCTGGAAGCCATTCTCCTTAAAATTTCTTTTAACTGATCATCATCTAAGGGCTCTCTTAGCCTTCCTGTTTGAGCCAACATAATTAATTGGTCTTCAATCGTTTTGACAAATTCGGGTCGCGCAAGTTTTAGCCTAGCTAATCTTTCTCTTGCTTCCTCGGTTAAGATAGATCTTAAAATAGCTTCTCTCTCTGCCTCAATCTTCATTCTCTCCTCTTTTTCTCTCTGCTGTGCCAATGCCCTCTCTAGCTCCATCTTACGTTTAGCCAGCAACTTCCTTAACTCCTCATCTTCCTCGTAACTCATAGCAATCACCTAATTACGTTATTTAATTATTTTAATAGTGCATTATAATTATTATAGCTATTTTATATTAAGCTCCTCAGCAAGTTCTGTGGCAACTTTATTTAAGAAGCTTTGACCCTTTGACGATATTTTTCTACCATTAACTGTTTTTATTAATAATCCCGCTTCTTCTAACTGTTTTAACGCTGTTCTTATGATCTTTCCAGCAGCATTAACTTTTCTTTCTGGGCGGGACCCTCTATCTTTTCTACCACCATATATTTTTCTTAAGTGACCTAAGCCAATCGGGCCCCTCATGTAGACTTGGTAAAGAACACTAGCTACCCTTAGATACCACCAACCAGACTGTAGTGGTAGGCGCTCCCTATGTACGCCTGTCTTGACATATTTTGTCCATTCAGGGACCTTAATGTGCGGGAATTCATGTAATTTCTCAGCAACTTTCTTAATTAATGCACTTGGTGGAACATCGTACGGCGTGTACATCGGAATTCACCTATACCTTAACGATTTCAAATCTCTTCATTCTTCTTAAACTCATGTGTCTCGATTTTCCACAAACAGTGCATGTAAGTATTAAATCTATTTTTCTAGTTGTCTTAGCATGAAGCTTCCATTGACTAATCGGTTTCTTACTATATCTACCATGATTTCCATGCCCTTTAGATCTCCTTTCAGCCCTTCTTTGTCCCTTAGATAAAGCCCTTCTTAGCTTCCTAACAGTCTCAACCTTAACTTTATGCTCTGTGTAAGCTTTACAGTTGGGGCAATATTTCATTAGTTTCTCTGGAAATTTCATGTCGAGCACCAAACATACTTAAGTATGAGTTATAATGGATAGTTTATCTTTAATGCTTCTTTAAAAACTATCCATCTGCCATAGTTATTATTCACTAACTCCATCATTATTTCAATTAATTCATCGTTCGGTAAATCATTTAAAGCTTCTTTTATTATTTTCGTTCTCAAAATAGGCAAACCTAACTCTTTAGCTTCATCATAAATTTTTTCAATTAATTGCTGTTTCGGTATCCAATATATCAGAAAATCCATTTTATTTGAATCTAACCATTTAGCGATACCTTTCTTAGATAATATCTCGACTATATTTCTTAAATCATCAAAACTTAGTGACCTCTCTCCATCTGTGAAAGGAAAAACATTTATTAGTTCTTGGATCGAGAGCCTAAATCTCTTTGTTTTTTTACAATAAGCGACTAAGACATCAGACCATTTATTGTACCAAGACTCGACGAAATTTTCATGGGGCTTGATTCTAGCCCATGGCTTATATACCCATTTGGGATATTCTACTGAAGAAAACTCATTCAACTCCTTCTTTATTTTATTAATGAATTCTCTCTCGAGTAATCTTAATATAGATATGTCTCTAACTTCTTTCTTAAGTGCCTCCATCACCGCTGAATCAGAAATAGTTTCTTTTTCCACTACCTCTTTTCTCTCCTTTCTAATTAACTTAACTTTTTCCTCTTCTTTCTCTAACTCATTCTCACTCATCAAATCTCACTATCCACTCCCAAACATTCTTGCCCATTCCTCATACTTAGCAATCTCTTTTTTTGACACACTCGGCTTGATTGTTTTTAGTGCCTCTATGAAATCTGACATTTTAACTGGTCTAGGTTTCGCATCTTTTCTATCTAGTAATCCCGAACGCGCTAATTCTCTTATTGGTCTCATTATAGCTTCTCTAACTAGTAAAGCTATATCATGTCCAGTGTATCCCTCAGTGAGCTCAGCTAGCTTGTTAAAATCAACATCGCTACTCACAGACACTCCTCTTAAATGTATCTTGAAGATCTCTCTTCGCGCGTTAAAATTAGGGAGCGGTACATATATACGCTTCTCAAATCTACGTCTAAAGGCTGGATCTAATATCTCTGGCATATTTGTAGCTCCAATAACCAGTACCCTCTCATCTGGTTTTGCATACATTCCATCCATTTCAGTCAGTAGTACTGTTTTGACCCTATGAATTGCATCGTGCTCATTAGCGCTTCTAGTTGATGCAATAGCATCAACCTCATCTATAAATACTATGGCTGGCTGATTTTCCCTTGCCATTTTAAATAATTCCTTAACTATCTTCTCAGATTCCCCTAACCATTTAGATAATATTACTGATGAATCAACTATGAAAAAAGTAGCATTTACACTATTTGCCACGGCTTTAGCTAATAAGGTCTTGCCGCATCCAGGAGGACCAAAAAGGAGCACTCCCTTCCAAGGACTCCTAGATCCCCGAAATAGATCTGGTCTCTTTAACGGCCAGATAACCGCCTCCATCAATGTTTCTTTAGCTTTCTCTAAATCCGCTATATCGCTCCACTTCACGTCCGGTTTTTCAATTAAAATCGCATCTCTCACCATTTTTCTTAACTCATTTTTTTCTCCAGCCCCTGATTTACTCTTTAATCTATCTTCTTTTTTAACAACTTCAAGAAGTTCTAGAACCCTCCTTGCATACTGTTTTAATCTATCTTCATAAATCTTTCTGATTGATCTCCTCTCTTCCATTTTTATTAGTTTTTTAAGCGCGGTTATAGCTCGATAATAGTACACGATAGCCTCGTTTAAATTGCCCTGCTTCTCTAATTTAATAGCTATTTTAGCGTTACTTGATGCCATATCTCTAAGCACGTCAATTGAAGTTGACACATTATCACCAGATCACAAGGAATTACTAGCTTGGACAAATTATGTACTATGGAGATACATTACTTTGATGCATAATAAATAAATTAACTATTTTTATTTATGATAATTTATCCACTAAAGCAATCTGTTTAATTTTGCTTATTACTATCTTTCACTGAATTAAGATCGTTTTGGTGATTATGTGTCTATTCCACATGAAAACATCTATGAATCAATTTTAGATGTATTTACTAGGATCCTACAGGAATTAAAGAGCCCTGCAGAAAGAAAACTATTTCTCGTTAGCGCATCAGAGATGTTGCCAAGAATTAAATGGCCAGGAATATCTATATTTGCTGATAGAATTCTAGATGACTTATTAAATGAGCGTGAAGAAGCATTAACTTTATCTCTTGTAGCTAGATTTGCTGTTGCGAAATTTCCAGAGAAAATAAAAGAGATATCTAATGAACTTATCATAAGATTAGATGAGTTAACAGAGTGGGAGTATGATAAGGCTGTAAGCCTGATAAATGTCGCTGTAGCATTATTAGAGTTGAACAACATTAGTGATGCCAAAAAGTTTCTTGACTTAGCATTAAAATGGGCAAGAGCAATTCCAGATAGATCTGATAGGTCAATTGTTCTTAGTAGAATAGCTCCTATTTACTATAAGATTGGGGAAAAAGAGATAGCTGTCCAACTGATAGATGAAATAGTTTATACTCCTAAGAAAATAGATGCGATAATTGCTATATCGAGTCTTCTTGATCCTTCAGATGAACATATTTTAGAATTATTACTCAAGAAATGCTCTGAGGACGACCAAATTGTAATTTTAACTAACTGGGCTAAATCTATTGCTTCACGATACCCTCAGAAAGCTTTCCAGATCTGCCAAAAGGCTCATGAACACTTCGGTGAATCTGAATCGATACGAATTGTTAACATCATGCTTAACTGTTTCTCTGCATTAGTCAAAATGCATGATGGGGTCTATAAAGAGAGAGCTCAGGAGATATATAATAGGTTACGAGAAACATTATTAAAGCGGATCGAAGAAAGACCGTACATGAACGCGTTTTTCCAGTTATTAGAAATATTGGTTGAGAATAAATCAAATGATCGCGTTGGCGACATCCTTGTAAAATTGGAGGATATTGCTACTAGAAAAAGACCGCCCGAAAACATCTTTCTCTTAAATAGGATCGCTTATATTAGAGCTAAGATGGGCGAATTAGATAAGACAATTAAGAACCTAGAACTAGTCATCGAGATCTCAAGAAATTTAGAGAAACTAATCGCTATACCAGCTTTAATTGACACAGCAACAACAACGTTCCTGATAATGAACGATTTTCCAAAAGAGTTCCCAGAGGAAATAGTTTGGGATTATGTAGAGAGGATAAAGCCAATTGAATATGTGGAAGTTGCAGCTCGATTATCTAGAGAAAATGTTGATTTCTTGAAAAGAATGTATCCTGGGAGAACCCTTGGTGAAGCGCTTAATTCAATCATATATAGAGAGAGAGTAAACGATAGTTTGGAGGTGGAGAGAAAGACAATCGATATAATATTTAATTTAATCGACAGAGGAGAATTCATTATTTTACATTACGTGCTAAAATACGTATATGCAGTAGGAATGTCTGAAAGAGAAAGAATATCCATACTAAACATGTTGGGAAGAGCTGTTGAAATGCTTACAGTTGGTAATCTGGGTGACGCTAAGAACTACATAGAATTAATATTTGCTAGACTAAAAAGACTGAACTTGCCGCTTTCACCAATCCTAATCGAATTCCTAAGAGAATATGTGCTTGCTACATTCTTCAGGTAAGACTACGTTAACCACCCATTATACTTTTCCTTAGCATGCTAGCTTCTCTATCAAGATTTCTTAGCATTTCTTCCATCCTATTCAGAGTCTCCCTAGAGACAGAGACCTCTTTTCTCTTAGCTTTCTCTAGTAACTCTCTTAATTTTAACCTTAGAGCCTCAATTTTAATGGCTCTCACTACATCTGGTTTTACAGCAGATAAAATGGCATCCTCTGCTGATTCAATTATCTTATTAATATTGCTTGCTATGTCATCTTCAGCAAGCATCTTCTCCCTCTCTCTCCCTCTACTATGCGAAACTATTAGTATAACGCTTTTAATCTCGTTTACAGAATCAATCAAGTATTTAATCGTGTTCTCTAAGTTATCAACTTTCTCGTATATTTTCCGTACCTCTGCCTTAAGAATATTAATGGAGTTCATTATACTGTAAATAGATTCCATATCCACAGTCTCTTTAACTTCCTCAATAACTGGTTCCTCGATAGGCCCAACCTCCTCAAGATCTACCTCCTCTTCTGGTAGAACGACCTCTTCCTCAACCGTTTTTATTATTTTTTCAAGATCCTCAGAGATTTTCTCGCTCTCCTCCTTACTTTCCTCTTTCTTCTCTACCTCGCTCATCGCATTTCACAGAATATTATTGAATAAGTAAATAGTTAAAATTAATGCAATTAAATTTAGAATTTAAAGCATTTGAAAAATAGAAAGCCCGTGGTAATTTATAATGATAATAGAGATTGATGATGCTGGGACAGGCTCACCATTAGGAGGAATTGTAATAGGTATCTTAAAGGGAAGATTATTTGATTACGAAATAATCCCCGTTGAGTATTTTCAAAATGAAGAAAACAATGAGTACTACAACGAAATAAAAGAAAAGACACTAGAATCAGTCTTGAAATTATTAAGGAGAGTTAATTTCGATCCAGAAGAAGATATTATTCACATCTGTAGAGGAAATATCTTTAGCCATGTGCATAAATATCTATGGGAAAATAAATTAAAGTGGACTTTCACAAAAATAGTATCTCGTTTACAGGATTTAGTAGAGTTCATATACGATCTCCATCTCGTTGAATTAGGAGTTCCTAGAATGCTAGTAAAGAGACTTACCACGTATGGCCGCTATGTGACTGAATTATTTAAATGGGTTGCTCTTTCCCCAAAAGACCGACAGAAAATCGTTAAAACCAGATTTCCAATATGGAGAAAGGAATGGAAATACTCGGAAGTGTCCTTTAAGGAAGCAATTTCAAAAAGATTCACTTACTGTATTGAGTGCGGCGAAACAATTCCTGCCGGAGAGAAAGTAATTACCGCTATTATAAAGACGCCTAAGCGAGAATTTAAGGCATATCTGCATCCCCAATGCTATGAGAGACTAAAATTTAAAGGTGGAGAGATTGAGCTTGTTAGAGTTAATAGATGTAATGCATAAATTAACGAGACTCCATTACAAGATCCTTCGTATAATGGAAAGTAACATGAGAAGATTTAGATTTATCCCACTCCAATTTCTTGCAAAAAAAGTGGGTATAAAACCAAATAAATTAGAAAACATAATGAACTTCCTAGTTAAAAACAAGTTAGTTAAAAAGAAACAGAGTGATTACATAGGTTATGAGTTAACATATAAGGGATTAGACTGCTTAGCCATTAAGGCACTGAGTGGATTCGGAGTTATTACAAAGGTAGGTCCCAAAATAGGCATGGGGAAAGAAGGTGATATATGGATTGCTTACTTAAACAATGTACCTCGAATAATAAAACTCTTTAGAATAAGCCCGAAAAGTTTCAGGAGAATAAAAATACATAGGCATTATTACATACCTAAGAGAACATATTCTTGGTTAGAATTATCAATAAAATCAGCTTACCGTGAATTTCGTGCCCTAAATATACTCTATCAAAACAATGTCAGTGTTCCTAGAGCAATCGCTAGGAAAAAACATGCAATTGTTATGGATTACATAGATGGCGTAGAATTAGTAAAAGCTAAACTAGAAGACCCCATAGACACATTAGATAAAATAATAAGTGAAATAAAAAAAGCTTATGAAGTAGGTATAATTCACGCTGATTTAAGCGAATTCAACATCATGATAACAAAAAATGGCGACATATACATTTTCGACTGGCCCCAATACATAACTAGATCACATCCCGAAGCAGAGTATTATCTTAAAAGGGACTTAGATCAGATCACCAAATACTTCGCTAGAAAATATCAGGTAACCAAGGAGGAAATAGAAAAGATAATGAATAAGCACTTCAAAAATAAAGACAACCATACTTAAAACCTCCAATAAAAAAATAACCAATCTAACCAAGATTTAGCATTTAACTAAAAAAATTAGCTCTCATCGCAAAAAATTGGAATGCACAGTATAAAACATATTGTGAGCCGTGATAATGCGAGATCAGCAAAAATAAAGCAAATAAAGTAGAGAAAATATCTCCCAAAAAATAATGGAGAGTAGTTTACAATAGTTTATGATCACATGACCCGTGTCCTTTTTTATCCTCTCTACCGGCGCTCCTTCTGTTTTCTGCCAGTTATTAGCTCCTCTAGTGCGATGCCGTTGACTTTGACGACCCTAAACTTGACGCCAGGTATTTGGGGTACCTGGGGGAGTCCCCCCAGGTATATCCCCCATGGCTCTTCCTTGGCTTCCACCTATCCTCTCTATGATTACTTCATCGTGTTCGTCGATGTATAATAGTGCTCCGTCTCCTGGAGCAAATGCTGTTACTACTTTCCCGTTTTTCTTTAGTTTTACTCTGACCGCTTTTCGCAATCCACTACAGGGTTTTCTTGCCTCTATACCCACTTTCTCTAATACAATGCCACTGGCTTGTGGTGCGCCTTCTAGTGGGTCTACTTTCTCGTCTAGTCTAAGTATTCTTCTTCTATACTCAGTGTCCGCCCATCTCTGTTTTTTTCTTTTTCTTTTGAGCACCCTGGCTGCGTATTCTCCTCTTGGTGATTTCTGGACCATTTTTATCTCTCACTCCAAAAAATATTGATTTCTTATCATTTCTGTTGATGAATAAGTTTAAATTTTTCTGTTAATGAGCAGGAAATGCATGATTAGTAACACGTATTATGTTATATAACTAATGAAAGGACCATTTTTAGAAGAATTCTAGATTTGCTCTTCCCTCATGTCGAGATATGATGAATGAAGACCTTTCTGTCAATGTGAATAAATGACAGCATTACATTGTATTCTATTCTTATTAGTAATATTCATTTTGAATTAGGATGAAGTAATCATTGGTATTCTTGTTTGTAATTCTACTTAATTACTTGTTGAGCGAAATCGCATCCTAGCATGAATTAGGATTATTTTGATATAGATTAATGCAAGTATTAGGATTACAGGAGCGATTATGGTTTCATTCAAACCAATTAAAGTCCTAATGTACATTAGGAAGATAGGTAGCACGCCAGGGAATATTCCTATTGTTAACAATGGAAACATCATTAACATAAAGTAGTTGGTAATTGCTCCCTTAATTGTGAAGAGTGAATATTCATTAATCGTGATAATTAGGTTGGCTATTGCGATTATCACTAAGAATAGTAATTGTAGACCTATAGCTATGTTATCGTGTTCAAGTATCTTTTTTCTAAATAAATCGCTAGGGAATATAGAGATCAAGAACAATATGCCAATAGGAGATATTAATACAAAACGAGTTGCAATAACAAGAGAAAATGTTAGGCCGGCGAATAGTAAAGTGAAGATGTTTATTAACCCGCTCCAATAGATAAATTTGCTTGAAAAGACGGATAACCTTTCGATGCGCAGTATATTTGTCACCAACGCTTATTAGTAAATTACATAAATAAGATAATGATAATAAGTAAATGAGAATAATAAATTTTCTGCTTCACCCGCTATCTATAGAAATATCTGATTGCATGTTATTGAAATCGTAATAATTAGCATAGAATCAGACGATCAAATAATATGAAAATTCTCGGCGAATGTTTTCTCATTAATCTTTAAATATTGTTATTATGAATTGTGTAGTAATTTAGTTTAGTGATAATCTTAATTGATCGAGTTTGCTAGAGGAGTTAGTTATGTCTACTAATGAAGGAGAAGCCTCGAAGGGAGCTGAAAGCTCTCAAGCTAACTTAGTCCCCGCACTTAAGTTATTTGGTAAGTGGAGTTATGAAGGCGTTACTGTTAGGGATCCTGGTTTACGGGCATATATTAATCTAAAGCCCGTTTACTTACCTCATACGTTTGGCCGCCATGAGAAAACTCGTTTCAGTAAGGCTAATGTCCCAGTTGTTGAGAGATTAGTTAATAGATTGTTATCCCCTGGCAGGGAGAAGGGTACGAAGAAAACTGGTTCTATGGGTGGCAAGAAATTCTCTGCGTTAAAAATAGTCAAACAGGCTTTTGAGATCATTGAGAAAAGAACTGGAGAGAATCCCATACAAGTTCTCGTTAGAGCTTTAGAGAATGCTGCCCCCAGAGAAGAGACTGTAGAGATTAGGCAGGGTGGTGTTGTTAGGAGGTATGCTGTTGATATTTCTCCTCAGCGGAGATTAGATCTAGCTTTGAAATACATCGTTTCTGGTGCTAGAAGAAGAGCAGTTTCATCTCCATTGTCAATAGCTGAGTGCCTTGCTGAGGAGTTAATTTACGCCTCAAGAAATAGTGCTGATAGCTATGCGATTAAGAGGAAGCTAGAGATAGAGAGGATTGCGGAGGCATCGAGATAGCATGCATTTGTACTTAAGGTGGATTGGTCGCTTAAAGAAATATATCTTTTTTATTTCTGATATCTCCCCCGCTAGGGAGACTTCTGGAAATATATGTAAATTCTGTTTAAAGAAATATCATTCTGGTGATATAGTTCCATCCAAAATTTTTTTCAGGGATACTAATGATTTTCATCTCGATTTCTCATCACTAGAATTTGAGCGCCTTGACAAGGCAGTTTTACCTATCTATGTGCTGGAGGAGGCAATAGTAATAGATAAACGTCATCTAGATCTAGTTAAGGTTAGTTCAAGGGAATTAAAAAAATCTTTTGAAGCATTAATTAGAGAGGCTTCTAGACTATTAGATACTGGATTTAATCGCATTATTTCCACTTTTCAATCAGGATTATTAACTAATGGCACCCAATCTCATCCCCAGATTAGGATATTTGCTATTAAGATACCTAATATAATTAATGAACTAAGCGCAGACTTGCTCGAGAATGACTATAAAATTCTCTTTAGCACAAGTTATCATACTGTAGTTTATCCCTTCGTAAGAGAGCACCCAATTGAACTTGTAATACTCAGTAAGGAGTTGAATTATCTTAACTTAACGACTTATTATAAAGAAGAAGAACTTATAGATCTGGTTCATACGGTCCATAAATCAATGTTGCTTCTGAATGATTTACCGTTTCTAGGTGTAATAAATTTATTTAATGAAAAGTTTTATGTACGTATAATCAATTATAATGATACAGAAATAATTTGGCCTATATCTGCTATTAAGGCGGCGGGTCTAACAATAATTAGTTCGGATTTAGATGAATATGACTTATTTTTAAGCGAGTTAAACTCACTTGAGAAAAGGAATAGCGGTGGATAACTTGAATCATGCTTCCTTAAACGACTTAATAATTAAGCTAAATAATTCTGTTAAAAATAGTCTAGCTACAATGATAATTGATTATGAGGGACTAATAATATATTCCACTGTACCAGAAACGGAAAATATGAGCCTTCTAGCGGTTTTCGTTAGAGAGATAGTGAGCCGGATATTAAGTATGATCGATTTATTCGGAGCTAACAAGATCAATACTGTTGTAATCAGAGTAGATAAATACGCATTCCATATTTTTCCTCTAGAAAAAATAATAGGAGTTGTAATTGCTAGGAGAAGCTAGATCTTTACTTTTATTGCATTGTAGGGGCATATATCTAGGCACATTAAACATGTTGTACATAAGGGATTATCAATATTTCTTCCTACATAATCCAATACATTAATTCCCATGGGGCATATTCTTGTACACTTACCACATTGCGAACCAAGGCATGTTTTTGGATCAACGTAAACTTTCAGTAACTTGTACTTCGCGCCGATCCCCATTAAGCCTCCTAGCGGGCAAACCCACCTGCACCACCATCTAGGGATGTAATAATTGATAAATATTGCGAGGACAAGAACGATTATCCTAAACCAGAAGAAAGGTGAGTAGTTAATGAGATTTCTTAATGCTTCGAGATTTTGTGGGTATAGGCCCCAGTAAAAATACCAAAATAATAAGCTAAACAGTATCGTTGACGGCTCTATTATCGATGAAGGCTCCCTATAGAATTCTCCGAAATAAGAGTAAATGCTTCGCCCTATAGCTTGATTATAAGCAATAGAAAAATCAATAAAAAGGAAGAATAAAGCTACATACACCGAGAACTTGAACAAACTCTGATTCGTCTTCCTAGGCACCCACTTCTTTTTACCGATATAAGATACTATATCACTTATGAACCCGAATGGACAGACCCACGCGCAAAAAGTTCTGCCTAATGTTATAGATCCAATCAATATGATTGCTAGTGCTAGGAATGGAAAAATAGCTGCAGTTAACATTAACTCCATTAGTTGCCATGCTCCTATGACAGTTGTGTAAGGATTGCCTGCAGGAGCCATTATTGGGAGCACTATAAGTGTTGATGCAAACCCAAATACTCCTCCAAATATGAGGATAAATGACATTATTTGCGTTATCGTTCTTAGGATAGTTATTCTGTACCTTAGTATTTTCCCTTTTTCAGATTTTTCAGCCATTTAGTTCACCTTTAGAATAATTTTGGAAGTCCACCGTTCTCATATTCTATGAATTTTGTTAAGAATTCCTTTGTTACCTCCCACTGCTTTAATTCGTAGGCGTAGATCAGGAATAATACTATTAATATTAAGTAAAGAGCTCTAATTGACCATTTCCTGTAATCCATCGTCAATCCCTTTAATTTTTCATCTTGGGAGTATTCTTTGAATTATCTCCCAACCATAATTAATGAACCGTCTTTTTAACTCTTTTAACGTTATAAGTGTTTCACCTAAATTTAATGAAGCTAACTCAAATATTTTTTCTAATCCTGGTTCATAGCCCATTAATCCTGGTATATCCCCTTTTTTCTCAGTTAAAATTTTTTCATATTCCTCCTCGGTTAATAGTATCTTATTAAAGTATTCAGGTAGAGCAGACAATAACATTATCTCTGACTCGCGTAGGTTAGTCATGCTTCTTACTGCTTTTAGAAATATCTCAAATAAACTTAGGTTCTCGTACACGATTCTCGTATATATTCTCTTTAACCTAACAGAATCCTCTGGGTCATACAAGTTGTAATCTAAAGCGATACTAGTTAAGTATTTTCGGTAATGCGATGAAAATTTACCATATGTTAAAGGTGGACTCCTTCTCGCTTTATTCATAATTTCATAAGGCAACACTACCCCATGAATAGGAATGTGATGCGTTATAGAACCTCTCATATTCTTTAAGTGGAATTTACAGTAATAAATTCCTGGACCGATAAGTAAAATGTTTTTTTCGCCTCTTACCCCGGTCCATAATTTTTCTTCCGTAATAAGAACAATCACCTTGTCATCTTCTATTTTTTCTACTTCTCTCCCATTAAAGGATCCCATCCATTTTGATCCAATCAGTTCCCTCCAATCATTCAGCATGATTATCCTCATGCCTTTAACTTGACTACTCATTATCTCGAGTATTTCATCCTCGATCTCCATGATTACTCTGTCGACTGTAGGTAATAACCGTGAAACTAATAATTCCTCCTCTTCCTCCTTTAAAACCTCATTGAAAAACCAATCAATCTCTTCTGCTAGTAACCCATAATCCTCCATAAGTATATCTTTATTAGAGATATTTTGAGAGAAAGCGTCTCTAAGTACTTCGAGAATATGACGTTTTTTGTTCAGTTCTAGTAAGCGTTCTTCTATCTTCTTCTCATTCATGATGCACACGCAATTGAATTATTTAGTGTTTTAAGCATTTTTATTAAAATTTAAATTCTTATCTTACTATGATTGCCTCAATGTAATCATATAGTCTTAGTACCCATGATCGTTTGAAAGATAACAGGAATTAAACTTAATATTTTATAAATGATTTAGATGCTCTATTGTCTAAAGTTAAGCGTGAGAGTATAGATTATTGGTGATATCTAATGCCAAAATACCATGCACCTAGAAGAGGATCACTTGGATTCGTCAGGAAGAGAGCCAGCAGAATATACCCGCGAGTATCAACTTGGCCTAAAATCGATGAGCCAAAGCCGCTTGGCTTTCCAGTTTATAAGGTAGGTATGATTTCAATCCAGGAAATATATGAGAGGCCAGGTAGTATTTTCCATGGCATAAAGAGAGTTATCGCTGCAACTGCACTAGAGGCCCCCCCAATAAGGGTTATTGGTGTTAGAGCGTATAGATTGACTCCATACGGCTTCGTTACAGTTAATGAGACATGGATTAATTCACTAACCGATTTCGAGAAAAAATACCTATCTAGGAAAGTAACACTACCAAAGAAGATTGATGAGCAACTATTTAACAAGAGAATAGAATCATTATCTCGCCTAGCTGATGATGGAAAGATAGATAAAGTAAGATTAATTATAAGGACTAGACCAGAGTTAACTGGAATAGGTAAAAAGAAACCAGAGATACTGGAAATAGAGTTAGGTGGACAAATAACTGATGCAGTTAAATATGCTATAGATGTATTAGGCAAGGAAATAAACATAACAGATGTTTTCTCTCCTGGAGAATACGTAGATGTAATTGGCGTTACAAAAGGACATGGATTCCAAGGAGTAGTTAAAAGGTTTGGTGTTAAAGTTCTACCACCGAAAAAGAAGAAAACAAAGAGAGCCGTTGGTTCCCTGGGACCATGGACGCCAAGTAGGGTAATGTGGACTGTTCCTAGGTATGGTCAGTTTGGCTTCTTTAAGCGAACCGAATATAATAAGCAGATTATGGCTATTTTGGATGAAGATAAAGCTAAGAATCTCAACCCAAAGGGTGGATGGGTAAGATATGGTTTAATTAGGAATAGTGCTATCATCTTAAGGGGATCTGTTCAGGGGCCACCTAAGAGAATATTAGTGCTTAGACACGCTATAAGACCTAAAAGAAAACCGCTTAAACCAACGATACTTGGCATTTACTATTCCCGTGAAAAAATCGATATATCATTAGAGTAGAAATGGTGAAAACTAAATGAAAACAAGTGTATTTGATATCTATGGAAATATAATCGAGGAGATAGATCTACCAAATATCTTTGATTATCCCGTACGTCCAGACTTGATATTACGTGCATACTTGGCGATTTACTCGCAGAAATTCCAGCCAAAAGGAAAAAGCCCATCTGGAGGGAAAAAGTATGTTGTTGAGAGCCCTGGTACAGGATACGACATGTCGAGGGTATCCAGGACTGGAGGCGGCTTTGGAACAGCGAGATTCATAGCTTCGTCAGTTGGTGGAAGGAGAGTTAGAGCTCCAAAGGCTGAAAAAGTAATAGTAGAGAAGATTAATAAGAAGGAGAAAATTAATGCTCTTAAAAGCGCAATAGCTGCTACTGTTGATCCAGTATTAGTTCAAATGCGTGGGCATAAGCTAGGTGAAATTAAAGCACTACCAATCGTAGTTTCAGATGATTTTGAGGAGCTAACAAAGACTCGAGATGTAATGGATACTCTAATAAAATTAGGTGTTGAAGAAGATTTAGAAAGAGCAAAAAAAGGAAAAAGAATAAGAGCTGGGAAAGGAAAAAGAAGAGGAAGAAAATATAAGAGAAAGAAAGGACCTTTAATTATTGTTTCTAGACCAGACGCTCCAGTTATTAAGGCTGCTAGAAACATTGAGGGCGTTGATGTAGTTCCCGTTGAGAAATTGAGTGTAGTTCATCTCGCTCCTGGTGGTTTCCCCGCTAGGCTAACTATCTGGACTAAGAGTGCTCTAACCAGTATTCATGAGAAAATTAATGAAACGTGGCAACGCTTAATAAATAAACACAAGAAGAATATTGCCAAGGAGGCTTTACAGAGGTGATTTTATGAGCAAGCCCACTAGATCTATTAGCATTATTGATCCAAGCAAGATAATTAAGAAAGCAGTAGTCACCGAGAAGGCCATAGATATGATACAGAGAGAGAATAAATTAGTGTTTGAAGTTGATCGTAGAGCTAACAAGCACATGATAAAGCGAGCTGTTGAGAAACTTTTCGATGTTGAAGTAGTTAAGGTTAACACGATAATTACTCCAAAAGGGAAAAAGAAAGCAATAGTTAAGTTAGCGAAAGAATACTCCGCTTTTGATATTGCGTCGAATCTAGGAATACTATAAAACTTATTTTTTCAAAAACACGTTTTTTATAGTATTTATAGAATTTAATTGAGTTCTAGGTATTTCTTGATACGCGA
>Ga0190308_1000056_pt1 | contig 38690 bp, 40 predicted proteins | sample 48700756_MG_FD_165050 | JGI IMG/M metagenome (GOLD analysis project Ga0190308, IMG submission 165050) | Hydrothermal vent sediment bacterial communities from Southern Trench, Guaymas Basin, Mexico - 4870-07-5-6_MG | ecosystem: Environmental > Aquatic > Marine > Hydrothermal vents > Sediment ...
CTATTATTTCTGTGTATCTTACCCATTATACTTACCCTACCTACAGTTAATTAGTAATCTCTATAGAATAACTATAAAGAATAAATAGTTTCCACATAAAAGTAGAGAAGTTATCATTAATTATAATGCCTAGTTTTTCAGCTGAGACAGATATTTAGAGAGTTGATAAACAGATATGGACACAGGACTCATCATGAAAAATATTAATACATCGAGGTTAAAACATTATCCTCTTCTAAAACTACAAACAAACTTGAAGACTGCATACCAGCTTTTACCATTTTATTAAAGTACTTAGGTACATGATGTACAAAATATAAGGTATAATGGCGCAAGCTTATAAATAATATATTAATTTATATTAAGTCTATAGGAGGTGGTCTAAGCATTACTAAGTTATATAGGTTTAAAGCTATTCTTGGTTCTAGAAAGGATCGATACCTATACTTAGAGAAGTCGATACGTATAGATGACATTGAGTTTAGCTCTATAAAACCTCAGAAGAACAAGGTTAACGTTGTCTTTACGGTTAAAGCTGATAGCGATAGAGAGGCTAAAATTAAAGCTAAGAAGTTTGTAGATAGCCTATGTACTGCTGTGCTACTAAGTACGAATATTGCAGTGAGCGTTGATAGTATTGACATAGTTGGAACACGTGGAATTCACGAATTGAAATCTGAAAGAAAGAAAACGATAAAAATACATGAAATAGTAAAGATCAAAGATGAAGTCTCAGTTGGTCTAGGTTTAAGGGAGACTCATATAAGGAATAATTGTTAAGATTGCTGTAAAAATCGAGAATTTTAATGAGTTAATCAGTAGATTTTTTAGATGGTATAGATGGGCTCTTCTTGAAGAAGACCCCATAGATAGGTTTATCAAGCTTTGGATAGCGTTTGAAATCTGGGCAACGTACAAAGGGTATAAAAGTGAGAAGATGAGCGAAAAGGCTAAGATGGTTAATGCATTGGTGAAGGAGTGCAGGTTTAGTGAAGAAGCGGGTGGAAAAGATGGAATATATAGTATGCGATCTGCACTATTCCATTCTGGTGCATACGATAAAGTACTAAATAAACTACCATAACTGGAAAAATGTCTGGCAACTATAGTTTCAAAGGTAAAGCAGACTATACAACAATAATTCCCAAACCTTCAGTAAGAAATGCGTATAGATGATCGCGAGCTTATATGACAAGATATTGGTATGATGTCTCTGAGTCTAGGTAGTATTGATGTAATTATTGATTACTGCTTTCTATGCCTCAATCTACTTCTATATTTCTTTCTCTTTCGTCTTAGCAATATTGCAAGTACAACTGTCACAATCAGAGCTACAGTAATTCCGAAAACAATGTAATAGAGATAAGATGCAAGCATATCCGTCTTTTCTCTTGTACCAGCATTATTGATAGAGGCCCCAGTTCATATGTCCCTTCAGTTCTTAATTCTTCTGTAACAGTAATTGGCGTAACACGTATGCTTGATGTCCCGTTAAAGAATCTCGCAATATGCAGTTCTAGCTTGGGCAGAGAAACTTTCGAGGAAAAGTCTTTGCTCCATAACTGTTTTGATTTAGGCTTTCCTTTTATAAGCTTAGTTACTACAGAAAGGTCAAGGTCACTTGCTATATTCAATGCTTTTTCTATAGGGGACGCCTCGATAGACCATATAGTTGGTGAAGGAACCCAAATAGCATTTTTAATCAGCAAAGCAAGCCTCACATCTATGTTATTAGCTACAAATAGTCTATAATTAGTATCTTTTCCTCTAATAATCAGCTCCATGTCTAGGGGTTTACCTATAAAGTTACAGCCATCAACAACTATGTTTAAGTCCTTATACCCTGTTAGGACAACCTCATCCTGCATCTCATAGGATTGGTTGCTCTCGTCAACGAAATATCCGTGGGCAAAGTAGATCTTATTGCCATAGACTTTCTCATGAGGAAATAAGAGAGCCGGCTTAAACAGTTTAGCTATAGGTTTCCAGCTTCCATTATAATATTGATAAACTTTGGTTTCTCCATAAGAGATAACATTTTATCTCCCCTTGATACTGTTAGGATCTATAATGTTTCTGCCAAAACTGTTATGTTCTGTACTTCATCATCAATTCCGTAATATAAGGCATTACTGCAGTTCCTTAATACATAGATGTTCTGGATCCATAAAATATGTAGCTTGCCGTCCAATGCTCTAGCTTCAACAATTAAGTTAAGCTGAAGTGATAGTTCGCCAAGCTTTCTGTCCTTATTATAAGGATTTACTGAATAACCGTCTAGTTTACTGATGTATGCTATCCCTACAACCTCCTTAGTTGAATAGCGATAGCAAACCAGCTGATTAGTTTCTTTATCTATGTATACGCTGTAATCAGCAATACCTACAGGTGCAGGACTGTTCTTTTTCCCATAGATCTTCTCATCAATTAACCGTGGTAAGCGAGGGTCGTAATTCCTAAATAATAGAATATAACCGTAAACAGGAATTGCTTTCTCAATACTATTACTAATTATAAATCTATAGCTTCTTGTCTTTAATCGGGACCATCCGTAGACATCGTTTGCGCTTTTAATACAGTAATCTTCATGACCTCTCAGTAAATTAATAGAAAGGGCAATAGGCATTAACTAATACAACCACCGAAGAAACACACCACTACAATAATAGGAACAATTACTAAAACCATAACAACAAAAACACTAACTAAGACAAAAACGGAGAGTCAAACCATAACAGAAGCACATACTCATACAATAACTCTTGAGAAACCTATAGAAAAAACGACTGTTACAGAGACAGTAACTGCCACAAAAACACATACGACTACATTAACTACTTCAACAACAATCATCCGAGAAGCCCAAACTCCGGATTGAACAGTAACTATTCTAGTCAGTATAATCGCTCTTGTAATAGGCTTCATAATAGCATGGATTATTAAAAAATGACAAAATAGCAGCCCAATACAATTACATGCTTTTATGAGAGAGCATTCAGTACGTATTGTTTAAATTTCTTCATATTCTCGGTACTGAGCAGATTATCGATAATTTCTATGTTTTGTGATTTTAGCTTTGCTTTAATATAGTAACTGTTGAGTTGCATAATCACATTCAAGATCATGTTCTCTGGATCAAAATATTTTGTATTCAATAAGTTGGTTTACAACATACTCAGATCTCCCCACTCGGTTGTTTCCAACCCAGTTTTAACTTCGGCAACGAGTTTTGTTTTTATGTTCTATAGGTTCGTGGAGGCGACCTCATTGTTCCTTTGTTTTGGTGTTCACCTATTCATTAATGTAAACACTGTTGATCCAGTTTACGATGTTCTACGGGAGCTTGGTAGTGTTGATGATTTATCAATTGTATTGTTTTCTGGTAGCGGTAATATTGATGAAGCCTACATCTTGGCTACGTATCTACAAGACATGGCTCGCGGGAAACTCACTATACATGTGCCAATACGCTAAGTATTGTAGCGACTTTATTGGCTTGTAATGGTGTTGAGATCGTCACGCCCCTAGTGGCTGAACTAGGACCAATAGATCCGGTACTATATAATAAGAAAAGCAAAGAAGTATGTTCCGCTCCAGTCTATTCTGGAGCTTATACATATGCTTGGCAATAAAGAGATACCACGAGAATTAGCAAAGGAAATACTTGACTGCCTCCCAGTAATAGAGCTTGGGGACAATAAACGAGCCGTGGAGTATAATATCGAATTAGCAACGAGGCTTCTAGGAAAAAGAATGTATAGAAACGAACTAGACAAGGCAGAATATGTAGCAAGGAAACTGGCTGTAAACAACATGGAGTAGCAATAACATATGAAGACTCCAGAGAAATAGAATTCAAAACCCGAATTGAAACCGAACCAATCAATAAATCCATTTGCTAATTTAAGCCCGTCACCCCACTTACAAGAATAACTCTCAATAGCTTTAATTCAACCAAAACTAATGCTATGTAAAAAACCTAAGCGAAATTTTACTAGGAAAGCACAGTATAATACATCTCAGTATTTACTGTTTAAGAAAACTAATAGGATCAGGAACCTTAACAATACAACCATTATTAACAGTTCTCTTCTTCACAGAAGCAATATTCCCAACATATTACATCCCCGAATGCCATTTGGAAGAATTCAAACCAGAACTAATGAAAATAAAACTCCCAAGATCCAAAATAAAATGTAAAAGTCCTGTCCCTACATGAATTAGCCAAAAGGATTAATTATTAATCCGTCCTTGGAAAACTTATAATACTAGTTTTTCAAAGTTTTTATATATAAAGGTGTAGTATATCAATGGTTTCCCAAGTGAAATACTTATTGGTTATTCTATTGATTGCTACAGCAGTATTGAATGGGTTCTCAATAATAAACGGAGACAGTAATGATTTATATATAATAAATGAAGCTGGTGAAATTGGATTAGGAAATAAGTATCTTGAAATCAGATTCAGAGACGGTGATTTCTCCATAATAAGGCTAATTAATAAAATTACTATGTTTGATTATGAATTAGATCAAAATGTTCAGCCATTATTGGAGATTGTAGGATTTATAGAACACGAGGATGTGGGAAAAAGATACGTAGCTTATCATCCCATAGATTTTAATACCAAGCAAATATACTTTACTGAATCAAGTCAAAGTGTTAGCATGAATATTGTCTTATCTGGATTGAATGACTGGCCTATCGGGTATATTAACTTAACAATTTTTATCAAGATATGGCTTAATTCATCTTCGCCAGAGGTATGCTTTAATCTGGAATTGGAAGATTATAGTGAGGAATTCTACCCGCTTTTCGTTAAATTCCCTATACTGGGTGGGTTTAGATACTTTGGGTTTAACCCAGAATATGATAGATTTGTTAAGGAAGAACTTCATCTCTATAAACCCTATGAAGTATTCTTAAATAAATCTGCAGATTTTAGAGAGATCGGTATACCATGGGCATCGCCACCTGGTCCTGGAGCTATTGGAATACCTTTCTTCGCTTTTTATAATTCAAACGATGGAACAGGACTATACTATTTGATTAAAGACGATAACGGTACATACAAGGAAATCATAGTAAATATGCCCAACGACACCTTTGTGTTCCAAACCATAAATTATATACCCCTTATAAAAGTTCAGATTTATAAAATCCCATATACAGTATCATTAGGCGTTTACAGAGGTTATGATTGGTATGATGCAGCAGAAGTATATAGGAAATACGTAGAGAAAAAATGGTGGGCCTCTAGAAAACTAATAGATAGAATCGGTGAATTCCCTGAGTTACACCTGATTATACGTTCTATGAGTTATTCCAATAATTCGATGTCCAATCCTAATGACAAATCTCTAACAAAAGTAGTTAGCTATGATGAATTTTCGTCCTCTGCAGAAATTATATCAAGGTTATTTCCTGGTACAAACAAAGCCGTGGGATGGGTTGGATGGGAGAAATGCGGAGCCGTAATCTGCTGGCCTGACCTATTTCCTCCAGTAGAGGGGGAAGCTAACTTAAGCAAGGCTATAAAAACCTTCCATAATTACAACATTAAGGTTCTTCCATTTTCAGGGACTGCGAGTTACATCTCCGCCAATACCTCAGCCCACATTGATCTTCTTGAAGCTGCAGTATATGGAGAAAATGGTGAAATATTAGGGTTTGGATGGAGCCCCTACAACTGGAATTACTTCATGGACATTAGACACCCTAAATGGCAGCAATTTTTACTTCAGCTTTCTGGGAAAATACATGCGTCAGGTTTTGATATGGTAAGCTTTGATGGCACGCCCTATCTCCATATCAATTACATGTCCACGCCATATTATAATCCAGGCGATCCTAGAGGTTTCATAGACTCCTTTATAAAGCTGTTAGAAAAAATAAAAGACAACACGAGCTTACCGATTTCGATGGAAGGAAGAACTGAATATCTTATCCCCTACTATGACCTTACCCCAGCAGTTTCTATTTTCCCCTTGTCATTTATTGCCCAAGAGTTTGGCTACAATGCTGAGCTAATACCGTTTTTCCAGTATATTTATCACGAATACATTCAATTTGGAGGAGATATACTGGAGATAGGGCCTGTCTATAATGCTCATGGATACTATGGTAGCCCAGATCATTACTATTTTAGGTATGAGCTAGCAAGAAGTGCAGTGAAATTTGGCGCCATAGTTACTGTTGGAGATTTCTGGGAAGGTATTACATACGACGATCTAATTAGGCTCCCCGATTGGGAAATTGATTTTATACATAGATTAGCATTAGCTAGAGCTACATATGCGCGAGATTTCCTAGTTTTTGGAAAAATGATAAAGCCACCCAAGATTATCAGTGAAATTCCCAGAGTCAGAATGGTAGGCACTGTAGCTCAAGAAGATGTTTATCCATATACAGGTTTTCCTCATCTCCCCAACTATACGATGCCTGCTATTGTTTCTGGTGGATGGATGGCTCCAGACAGTAGTGTAGGATATATTTTCGTTAACATAGCTGATTATGAGATACCAGTTGAAGTTAAAATACCTAGATTTTTTAATAATGAAACTGTTTACCTGGTAGTTGATGGTTATCAAAAACTTTTATATAGTGGTTTAGAGCCACAAACAACTATAAGATTCGATTTACCTCCAGCATCAATTTCACTACTTGTAATAGCTGAAGCCAGTAGTGAACGAGCTTATGGTGCGAGATTATTAGGAGACAATATTGTGGATTTATACAGCGTATTATCTAGAATTAGAACACTAGGATATAATTTCTCGGATCTATATCCTACAGCTGAGTACATGAAGAGTTTATATCTCCAAAAGGAATGGATGAAATTAGTTGATGTAACTCGAAACGTCAGAGCCGAACTACTGGAGAGACTTGAGGTAATAGCTTATTATAGAAGGAACATTACTGACATAAACTTGACAGAATTAAACATTGTCTTCGACTTGCTGAGTCCAAGGGTCTTAATAGACCAGGTATATAGTTATATGACCTTGGATCCTGATTTATCAAGAGAAAGATCGATTGGTGATCCGTTGTGGTTTTACATGGGTAGGATCAGAGACATTTTAGTAGCTAATGGATATAATGTATCCATACTATATAATGGGTCGTTAGGAGAACTAGAATTGGGGAATTTTGATCTAATTGTAATGACGAATCCACACAATAAATCATTAAGCATATCCGAGGCCGATTCATTACTCACCTATGTTAAGGAGGGGGGAAGCTTATTCCTGCAGATAAGTTGTGAATCAATAAGGATGAGCACTGGTATAAGATATTTTCTTGAAGCATTAGGGATCAGAGTTTATGATGAATACTTATTATATAATGGATCTTATGGTATAGATGTAAAGATAGTGGGTAAAGGCCTATTTAATAACATAAAGAAGTTTCATGTTGACTCTGCTCCGAGAGTTGAAATATTTGGAAATGCAACGGTTATAGGTTGGTCGCCAGAGGATACATATTCCCAAAGCGGAGTCCAAGGACCATTCCCTATAGTAGTGAGTTTAAAAATAGGTAAAGGTAGAATCTTCGTTATTTTTGCATATCAAGCTATCCAGGGTTATGATTATTCGAATCAGCCTCTTATCCATGCTGCTCTTAAATGGTTATTGAATTTAAAACTATCAGAACAAATACCGCCAGGAGAAGTAACTAAAACTATTACCGAGACATTGACGACTACCGAGACAACAACAGTGACAACATATAAGACAACCACTATTACTAAAAATTTCCCAACAACAACGTTTACAGAAACTATCTTAATCGCAATAATTGCTTTAATAATAGGCTTCACAATAGCATGGTTTGCAAAAAGAAGGCAAAAAACTAGTATATTTTAATCACACTACAATAGTTTTCTTATATTTCTTGTCTAGTAAGGGATATTTTAATAAAATGAGGTACCCTAGGAAAATACTAAGCACAGCTATTTAACAATATCTTTATTGAGGTGCAGTAATGAGTTGACACTAGTTGTTGAGTAATGCTTAGAATTGAATGTCTATGGAATCCCTGAGACTAAGTATAATGCTATTTTTATCGGAAGTATCAGAGTTATATATCCTTGGTAGAAATACGTATAGGTAAAGTGCTTTTCTCTATTTTATTGATAAAATACTGGTGATTACCATATATGCAATAAGAAAGTGTTGAGATGATTGCATTTTATCAATCCTAACGGTATATCCCATTTAATTCTCAAGTATCCAAGAATAAAGAAATTGATAATTCCTAGGAACACCCCTAGAATAACTGATATAAACAACAATAATATGAATCTACAAACGCTCAAAATCCATCATTAAAACAATATTTATTCTAAGAATAACTTAGTTTTGTCTATTTAACTTAGTAAATTACTCATTGATAGTTGGCAGCTTACATACACACAGTGTTTTATAAACCCTGATCCGCAACTGACATAACCATGAGTAATATGAAAATCCTCGGTACTACTCCAAATATGCGGCCCGATAATGAAACAGGATATACATAAAATAACTTGTTCAATATATTAATATACAAAGCCTAAGAGGTTGTCGGCTATGAAGTATGGTTTGGGAAGGGTTTTTATGTTTAGAGCTCCTCTTTCTCTTTCAGTAGCTCGTTCTTTCTTGCCATGAGTTTGTTAATGTCTTCTAGGCTGGCGTACCTTTTTATCAGTTTGTCTTCTGTGCCGCCTTCTTTCTGCAGTATTTCCTCTACTTTCCTCTGGAGATACGCTACCTCGTTTTCAAGGTCTCTCTTCCTCCTCTCCAGCCCCCCTATCTCGACATCGAGCTGCTGCAACCTCTCATACGCTGAGACATACTCCCTGATTGTACGGTCAAGCCTGTCAAGCTCCTCTTCAAGCTCCTTAATCCTCTGTGAAATCTCGGCATGTCTCGATACAACTTCATTAATGGAAGCATTACAATCATTGATAAAGGTTCTAATGGCATCGGGATCTATTAGTTGCCCAAACAATGGTACATTAAGCTCATATGTTATATCACTAGCATTCTCTAGTTTTGTAAGCCCTTCTTTGATGAGGTTAAAAGCCTCTTTTGCCTGTTCATAGAGTTTCCTCTTATAATATAGTGAGCTTAGTTCATCTGCAATCTCTTTTCTTCTTAATTTTAGCTCTTCATAATTGGCGTTCATAATTTTTCCAAGCAGTTCTTTCCTTTCTTTCTCATATTTCTCAAGTGCTTCCTTTACATTCTTTAGTTCTCTTTCTTTCTCCTTCTTTTTATTGATTACCTTGATGTTTTCGTATTCTTTCCATTTTGCTAACTGTTCCTCTATTTTCTTGAGCTCCTCCTCTACTTTCGCTAGGTCTTCTTCGTACTTCTTAGCCGTTTCCTCATAGCCTTTTATCATTTTATCGTAGTCTACTGACTCGCTCTTCAGCCTATATAGCCCTCCTTCAAGTTTTCTGAGTTCTATGGACTCCGGGACAAACTTTGTTACTAAGAAGTCTAGGCTCATTCTGTCTGGGGATACATATATACCGTATAGTGGTGTGTTTTCCGTGAGAACTAGGTACTCAGCATACTCAGCATCAAAGATCTTGTCGACCCTATCGCTATCAAAAGTAATTTCCAGCCGGTATTTCCTGCCATTAAATATAAGCTCTGCGCTTCCCTTTCTTATTCTTTTTCTATTCTTATTATCTTGCGTTTTTAATAGCGCTCGATCAATTCTTCCGCTTAGAAAAGCGTTGAGGACTCTAGCAATTGTCGTCTTACCACCAGCACTATTTTCAATGATAATGCTCTTTGCTGATTTAATTGTTAAATGCTTGAAGCTAAAGGGCCCAATGTCCTTGAGCTTCAGCTCCATGAATCTATTTTTAAATGTTTTTGCGCTCTCACTATTAATAGACATGTCTCCCCCTGCCGCCCCTACCACCTTCATTCTATACTTTTTGTTTAGAGAAGTTATAAAAGTTACTGTACCCTACAGCTCATTTTCAAATAAATGTACAGTACCCGATGACTTGTTCAGGTCATCACTTTCTTGTACAGTACCATTTCCTCTAAATATATAAGCAGGTACAGTCCCAAATTATGTTGGGGGTAGAAGTGCCGAAGCCTGGATACAAAGTAATTACCGTAAGCGAGGAGATAGCAGATCTGCTTGATAGATTAAAGTCTAAGTACAAGAGAACAGGAATTAAGATCCTTCGAGACGCACTACTCCTTTATGATAACGTAATGGAATTGGCAAAAAACCTAGAAGATTAAACTGCGCTTTATTAGTTGTAGTTTTCTTTTTGTTAAACTTAAAGAAAGGAGATGTATAGGCTCTCATTAATAGAGCTAATCGAGATACCATTATAATTATAATGATATAGGAAAAATTTTCCACCCATTTTTAAACGTCTAGACTTCCCTTTTCTAAAGGGTGGTGTTGTCTAGGGAAATTCGACGTATAGTATCTAGAATAAGGAGAATATTGTCTAATAACAAGAAACTGCTTGAGGATGAAGAAGTTAAAAGGTGGTTGCAAGTAATATATCCTTTATTATTAGAGCATGCCTCAACGAGAGACAAGGAGTTCTTTAAACGACTCGGCCCCAGCCTTTTCAACTAATAGCATTGCTAATCTAAGCAGTTTTTCTTTATTCTTAGTCTTTCTTATTACTTCTTCAATGTCGTAGTCTACGAGTCTTAGCCCACAGTATGGGCAGAACATTGCATTTACCGGTACTAGTGCATGGCATCTTGGGCATATTTTAACATTATTACCATTGTTATCCTGTTTTCCATTAATCATCATCTTGTACACTTGACGTAATTCGAATGCTCTTGTATATCTCAGCACCATGTCTATTTTCTTCCATCCCATGTAATACATTATCCACCTGACATTCCAGTTTGCGAACACAAGCTCATACGCCCTCGTATGGCGAAACTGGTGGGGATGGATGTAGCTGAGGTACTTACGCACTTCTCTATCACGTTTTGCCATCTTCCTAGCGGCCCGCTTTAAAGCTAAATATGCGAAATTCCTTGGAACAGGTTTCGATAGGTCTGTGGTTCTTGGGAAGAGCCATGCGTCATCGTTGTCCCTATCTTGGTGCTGGCCATAGTACCATGCCAAGAAGACTTTCAGGTGCCTCTCGAAGCCCGGCCAGTTGAGCGGTATCTCCCTCCTAAGGCCGTTCTTGGTTACATCAAACCTCACGTATATACCATCGTCATCGCTGATAATGTTCCTCCTCTTAAGTAGTGTGATCTCCTCTATACGGGCACCGGTAATCCTCATTAAGCAGAAGAGGGCACGGTAAACATCTTCATATATGCTGAACACAACTCTGTCAAGGACTTCCCCGGGTACGTAAGGGGGCAGGTCTTCGTGCTGGGATTTAGCCTTCACAGAGGATGGATAGGGGAACAGCTCCTTGATTTCTTCTTTATCGTACCCTAGTTGCTTGAGAACCAGTCTCAAGGGGTGTATTGCTGACACTATTGCATCCCTAGTTCTGTACATGGTGTAGAGGTGTATTGAAAGCTCTTCCCATTCATCTCTTGTTAGCTTGCTGAGGGGCTTCCCGAAAAGCTCTCTAGCAACCCTGCATGCAGTCCTAAGCCTAGTAAGCCTAGTATATATTGTTGAGCCTGTTGCTTGTGTTCTGGTGTACATTCTCTTGATCTTCACGAAGAACCTGTAGTCTTCGGGGGAACTCCTTCTTAACCTCCTTTAATAGCTTCTCAATGCGGGTACTGTAGATCCTCTCAATATATTCCTCAGGATCCCTGAACATCACTAGTACTCACCTCGATGGCATCTTTCTCAGTAGAATAGGGAAGGCTGTAGGTATTTAAAGCAGATAGAATTGCGCTAGAACGCCTTGGATTACATATGTGAGGGGTTTTAGAGCTTATGTTCCAGGTCTGTTCATCGCTGATGATCAGCTGAGACAGGTGCAGTCATCTTATCCTTTTTCCCGTGTTCATCATCTATAATGTACTTTAGTTTCATAAAGATTTATAGTTTCCTTTTATCCTATCTATGCTTAGATGATGATACGACGGTCTTCGGAGCTGCTGCTGTGAAGTATCTTTCTCTTCGCTGACTAAACCATTTTCACACCCTTCTTCTCAGCAACTTCTCTAAGTATTTTTAACGTCTTTTGAAATATTTCTTGAAGTTTTTTCTCCTTCCTCGCCTCCCCATATATTCTTATTTTAGGCTCTGTTCCTGAGGCTCTAACGAGAATCCATGATTTATCAGGCATATTCAATCTTAAACCGTCTATTGTTAGCTCAGACTCATAGTCTTTGAATACTTCCCTCATTTTCTCATGAACTTCCTCTACTATTTCATGCTTTAATTCTTCAGGTACTTTATATGATACTCTTATCTGCGGGTATTCAGGTATTTCTTTGAGAAGTTCCTCTATGTTCATACCTTTTTCCAGCATTTCCTTGGTTAGTAATGCTGCCTGATATATTCCGTCAACCCAGTATCCCCAATCTGGGTCTATGAGCTTCCACGGTTCAGCAGCCATCACTGCTTTTTTCCCATATTCTATGAGCTTCTCATGGGTTTTACCTAGTTTTGTTCTTACAACTTTTCCACCATATCTCTCTACCACTTCATCTATAACAAATGATGTGTCTATTGATATAACCACTATTCCTTCTCCTTTTTCTTTAAGTTTAAGCATAGCATAGAATGCTATAAGTCTGTCATTTAAGATGAATTTCCCATTGCTTGTAAGCGCTGCTAATCTATCAGCATCACCGTCATGTGCTAATGCAGCATCAACATTAAGTACTTTAGCTTGCTTACCTAGTTCCACGAGCACATCCGGTCTAGGTTCAGGTATTCTTCCTGGAAACATGCCATCGTAGTGGCAATTTACGGTTATAACTGAAGCACCAAGCTCTCTAAGGATTATAGGTGTTATATTCGATGCAGCCCCGTTAGCGCAGTCAACAATTACTCTAACTTTCTTCTTAATTTTCTGTGGACGCAGTCTTGAAATAAGTTCTCTCATGTAATCATCAATTATTTCAGGGTAAAACTCTAGTCTCCCAACAGAATCCCATTTTGCATAGTTGAATTTCTCATTGAATATGATATCTTCTAATTTTTCCTCCATAGGTATTGTAAACTCCATTCCTCTACCGTCAAAACACTTTATACCGTTATCGGGTGGGGGATTATGGCTAGCGGTAATTATAACACCTGCATTAGCGTTCAATGCAGGTACAGAATAAGCAAGTGTTGGTGTTGGAACTAAACCCAGGTTCACAACATCTACTCCGCCGGTCATTAAACCTGAGGAAACTATTGTTGCCAATAGTGGAGAAGTTAGGCGAACATCGTGACCTACGGTAGCTAAGCCTTTTCCGCTGAGAAATGTTGCTAAAGCCAAACCCACTTTATATGCTATTTCTGGCGTAACTACTTTACCGTATTCTCCACGAATCCCCGCTGTACCGAAAAGCCTTCTCAATAGTGAAACACCGAGATAACATATTTTATTTTGCTACACTATAAGGTTTAACGAAATAGTTTATAGAGTAAATACTTACTAGCGTGAGATGTATGATAGATGTACACTGCCATATACATGAAGCTATTTTTGACGCTGATAGGAGAGACGTTGTTAATAGGGCGAGAGAATGCGGTGTAAAACACATAATAACTTCTGCTATAAAACCTGAGGAGGTAGATAAAGCACTTAGGGTAGTTAATGAGTTTAAAGGATATATCAGTTTAACTATAGGTCATGACCCCGTACTTGTTAGTGATGCTTTATTTAGTAGGCAAGTTGAGTATGTGAGAAAATATTCGAACATAATTGTGGGTATAGGTGAAGTAGGGTTAGATTATTATATTATTAGAGATCATAGGGAAAGGAGCAAGCAGAAAGGATTCTTTATAGAATGGATTAGCATAGCTGAGGAGCTAAACTTACCCCTTATTGTACACTCGAGAAGCGCTGGAAGATACGCTATTGAGGAAATATTAAAGTGTAAGTATTTTGACGTGGTTATGCATGCCTACGATGGTTCTATAGGCTGGGCTATGGAAGCGGCTAAGCATGGTGTTTATTTCTCAATACCGCCAAGCGTTACATTTAGTGTTCAAAAACAAAAACTTGTAAAGAAGCTTTCCCTGGAATCGCTGCTTTTAGAGACAGATTCTCCTGTTCTCTCACCGTTTAAAGGCCAAAGGAACGAACCAGCGAACATAATTTATTCAGCTAAGAAAATTGCTGAAATAAAAAATGTTTCCTTGGATAAAGTAATTGAAATAACTACAGACAACGCTTTAAACGTCTTCAAACGTTTAAGGTTAAGAATTTAATGTCCATAGTTTCTACATTCAATATTGCTACCGTGGCCTCGCCGCTCAAGTAGCCGCATGCTTCTCCAGGATTAATAAGTAATGTTTTACCAACATTTTTTAATTCTTTTTTGTGGGTATGGCCGAAAATAACAGCGTCAAACATATTACTTCTAGCTAATGCTTCAACAATTATCTTTGATGTTCCATGGGTTAAAGCAATATTTCTGCCATTAATGTTTATTGTGGCTATTTCGCCTTTTAAGTCTACATTAAATTTTTTAGCAAATTCTAGTAGGAGCCTTTTTTCGCCGTCGTTATTGCCAAAAACGCCAACTATTTTTATCCCAGCTTGGGCAAGACGCTTAAGAGTAAACGGTGCAACCCAGTCTCCTGCATGGAGAATTAATTCAACATTGTATTTCTTGAAAATTTCTAATGCTTTATCAACAGCTTTGAGGTTATCGTGGGTATCTGAGATAAGTCCAAGAAGCTTGTAGGTCATGGCATCCACCATAATACTCTCTATACTACCAAAACTTAATAATTCTTAGTTTTCAGAACTATTATTGTAGAATCAATACGTGGTTTAGTTAGAATTCCTTAACTATGGTTTAAAATATGCCTGTAAAGGTAAATGCTTCGCTGTGTGTGCGGTGTAAAGGTGTTAGAAGGCTTTGCGGAAAGCCCTTATGCCCTATACTTCTTAGGTTTAGGGCTTCTGTGAAAACTATTTCTCAAGTAAGGATTGAAAGCGACAATGTAGTTTTTGGATTAACCCCTCCAACACTCATAGTTGGTGAAGGCGGATACCCTGAGGTAAACATATATGCTGGAATAGCTCCAACAGCAGATCCTAAAGTATATGATGATCCAGAGTTTTGGTGGGGAAGGTTTTCTCTCGAAAAAATTATTGAACTTCGCTCTTCTCTTCTGCTTCCGCGGAGAAGATTTAAGGTATCGGTTGCAAGATCAGGAGATATTTTTGAAATACAGTTAGCATCGGCTTCGAGAAAACCTGTAGACACCGAGGCTAAGCTTAGGAAGAAACCTTACCCAGTACTTAGGTTCGATGGGCTTTTAGCTCCTTTAGGCCCTACAGCGCCCATGGAGAGAATTAGGATTGTAAGTAATCCCTCGGTGGATAGGGTAGTTGAGAAAATTGTTAGTGATTATGATTTAAAGGCTAAAGATGCTGTGGCTATTCTCTATAGCCACGGTATTTCCGTATACGACATTATTAGGGTTTTCTCCGCAGGTTTACTAGGCCGGTTAAAAGAGAGAAAATTAGTACCAACACGATGGGCTATAACGGCTGTAGACTCTACAATTTGTGAAATGCTGTTTAAGAAGATAAGAAAATATAAGCCGATAAATAATTACATTGTTTACCATACAACATACATAGGTAATCATTTTGAAGTATTGCTAATACCGGGTGTATATTCGTTTGAAATGCTTGAAGTATGGTTACCTAGAACAGTATGGACTAGAAAATTTTCTTCTCCAATAATTATTGAAAACTATGAACTATGGGACGGTAGGGTGAGACGTGGTATTGATGGCGGATATTATGCGCTCAAGCTTGGCATTTTAGAGAACCTCTATCGCCTACGGAGACAAGCACTTATCATAGCGATAAGAGAAATAAGGCCCGAATACTATGCACCCGTTGGAAACTGGCATATCAGAGAAAGTGCTAGGAAAATGTTCTCTAAGAAGCCTGAAAAATTCGATAGTTTAAATGAAGCCTTAACTGCAATTAGCAGAAGACTGAGCATAGACATTAGGGACATAGTTAATAATTCTGTCTTGTTGAGAAATATATTAAGGCAAGAGAAAATAACAAGATATTTATCATAGTAGTGTACTTAGTTTTCTAATGTCGTCTCTACTTATTTTCCTTATAAATGATGCTAGTAATTTTGAAGCATAGACAGCATCTTTAATGTCTAAAACTTCTATTGGCGAATGTATATAACGGCATGGTATAGATATTGTTGCAACAGGCACGCCTTCTCTTGAAACCATTATTGCAGCAGCATCTGTTGCTCCGCCTGGTAATACTTCTAACTGGTAAGGTATTTTTTCTTCTTCAGCTATTTTTATTAATAGCTCTCTTAACTTTGGATGTGAAATATTACCTTTATCCATAACCTTTATTGCGGGACCCTTACCTAGCACTGTTATCCAATCTTTCTCATCAACTTCAGGAATATCGTTAGCCGTAGTTACATCTACGGCTATGCCGACATCTGGTTTAACAGCGAAAGCTGAAACAGTGGCGCCTTTTAACCCTATTTCCTCTTGAACAGTAAAAACACTATATACTTCAGCTTCATGTTTTACATTATTTAGGAGTTTTAATGCAAAGATTAATGACGCTACACCCACTCTATCGTCGAAAGCTTTTCCTGTAACCTTGTCTGTACCCCCTAGCCTCACTACCTCCCTATCTAAGACCGCAATAGAGCCCACGTTAATACCAAGTTCCTTTACTTCATCGTAACTTGTAGCCCCTATATCTATGAATAGCTTTTTTATTTCAAGAACTTGCTTCTTTTCCTCGGGCGTCATCAAGTGGGGGGGTTTAGCTCCGATAACGCCTCGTACCTTGACATCTCCGGTACAAACTATTACTCTTTGGCCTGGCAGAATTCTCTCATTCCATGAGCCTACGCCAATAAAGCGTAGGAACCCTCTTTTATCAATATGTGTTATCATTAACCCTATTTCATCCATATGTGCTGAGACCATTACTTTAGGGCCGTTTTCTTTTCCTCTTTTAAATGCTATTATATTGCCTAAGCTATCTACTTTAAGTTCATCTACTATATCACTTATTTCTTCGGCTATTACCTTCTTAACTTCAAACTCATGGCCTGAAACTCCTACAGCTTCTGAAAGCTTTTTTAAGAGTATGAAGAACTGGGCTTTTTCCGATTCAGAAACCATACTTAACACCACTAACTTATGATGAGTGCTCTGCGTTATAAAGTTCCTTTCTAATCTTCTACAGCAATACCTAATACTTCGTGAAAAGTGTTCTTTTTGCAGACTGTGCAATAATGGTATAGTTTACCTATTTTGCGTAGGTCATAGCTTACATCAAGTACCCACTTCGTATGGCACCTCTTACACATTAGCAACCACTTAGTCATTCACTACTACCCTATGAATGTCTTCAGTATTTTCTCTACAGTTACTGTAGTAGTTTTTATATTATCTATCGTTTTTCTTAAGTCCTCCGGTAGAAAGTCCTCTATTATGTCAATAGTTTCAAGCGGCATGTACATAGTCTTTCTATACTTTATGAAGCCGCATTTAGAGCATTTTAGTATTTTAGTTAGTTTTACCATGGGCCTAAAGTTTTTTGATGAAATCTCTTTACTCAAATATATTGGTCCTTCAATACTAACATAGATATTAACAGTTTTCTCCCCGCCGCCGAGGTAGCTGCAGTGAGGGCAATACTCAGTAGAGGAGTTTACTATTTTTACATAACTCACTGCACTTACACTTGGAACTTCGAGCTTAGTGCTAATTGCGCCCATATCTTTTCTTGCTTCTTTATTTGGACTATTCTTAGCTTTCACACCATTTACTTTTTCCTTAATACTGCCAAATATTGAATGAAGAGTTGCTAGCACCGTATTAACCTCATAGATTAAAAGTTAAGTGCTTGTTTAGTTTTTAGTATTATCGCCTCAACAAAGAATCACCCAACTAATATAAGATCTATTATGTGTAAATTGGTTGTACCAGTGTTTGTTATTGTATGTTTTAGGGCTACAGGAATATACATGAGTAAAAGAGGTTCGAGAAGCATAGTTTTTCCTAACTCGGGGCATTCGACTTTACCTACGCCTTCAACAACATAGTATATGTGTTCATAGTTTCTCTCAATATTTCTCTCAATTTTCTTACCTGGCTTAATGATTATTGAATTTATTCTTAAGCTTCTCTTTCTCTTAATAAATTTCCTATAAAGTTCAAATACGATGAAATCGCCTGAAAAGGAGACCTTAGCTGCTTGGTCAATTATTCTTCTCGGTATCATAGCCTTTAACCCTAATTACACCTTTATTTACAAGCATATCTAGGTATTTTTTAAGAACCTTACGTATTTTCCTTCGTCTGCTGATACTACCATAGAGTTTCATCGCCGTTTTTCTTATGCTCTCTGTTCTCGTGAGATCTTCAAGAATTTTTCTTTCCTCCTGAGGAATGTTTTTACAGTATCTTAGGGCTATCCTGGCTATTTCAACAGGTCTAAGCCCTAACCATGGTTCCCTTACGTCCAGACTAGATAGTTTCTTCGTAACTATGAACTCTATTATAGTAACTACGTCGTTTGGGCTTATCTTACCATAACTTTTCTCAAGTTCTTTAAGAAGCATTTTCACCGAGGGGAATCCGTCTTTCCTAGCATCATCATCTATTAGTTCTTTCACTTTCTTATACTTGACGTTAATGATTTTCGCTAAAGCTACGGGCTTTCCTCCGCCATGTATTATTACTTCATCGTATTTCGGCTTGATTATTCCAAGCCTTATAGTGGTTTTCTTTACACCTTTAAGTATTAAATCAACATACTCGCCTTTCACCATTAAGTGTCTTCCTATAAACTTTATCCTTGATGTATGACTACTTGTAAGCAATGATTTAACCCTCACCGATAATGTTTTAACACAGGATTAAGATATAGCCTCTATGGAGAATACGCAATGATGAATAGTTTTATATTTTAGGCGTTGAAGCGAAAGCAGATGTAATAGGGCCAAAGCGCTGAGCTTATATGGGATACTCTACTTCTACTATCTTTCCCTCCCTTGCTGATCTTATTATTGCTTCACATACCGCTAAGGCTCTTATACCGTCTACTCCTGTTGCTCTTGGCTCTTTTTTGCTAATTATTGCTTCTAAGAAGTCTTTGTCTTCAAGCAGTAACGGTTCTTGCATCGTTATTTTCGGTTTTAAAATACCGTCCTCTCTAAGTATAGTAAGTTCGTTTCTTACAAAGTCAACATTTACTACAGCATTTTCGCCTGTTAACGACAAATATCTTATCTTATACGGGGTAATCCAGTTTGCTTCAAATATTGCTGAGTATGTCTCATAGTTTATGAGCATTGCTGCATGGTCTTCATAGTAACTATGTCTCAAACTCCCAATGTTAGCGTAAACTTGTCGTGCTTTCTCTCTGAAAATGTAGTGGAGTAAATCTATATCATGTATTGCTAAGTCTTTAACTACACCTACATCCCATGGTCTATTAGGCCATAGAGATGTTCTCTTACTGTTGACCGTAATTATTTTTCCAAGAACGTTGCTTCTTATGATATTATTGGTTACATAATCTACTAGGGGATGATATCTCATAATGAATCCTACGGCTATAATCAATCCTAAACTTTTTGCTTCACCATACACTTTCAATGCTTTATCTATGGTGTCCGTCATGGGTTTTTCTATTAAAACATGAATGCCGTTATTAAGAGCTGCTATAGCGTGTTCATAATGTAGAGGAGTTGGTGTAGAAATTATTGCAGCATCGATGTCTCTTTCAACTGTTAAAGCCTTCTCTATGGAAGAGTAGAATTTAGCCCCATAAATTTTTGACACGTATTTTCCTCTATCAATATTAATATCGACGACAATGATGTCCTTTACCAGGCTCCCATATAAGCTTCTTAATACTCTAACATGGTTTACGCCCCAGCCGCCAACGCCGAATACCGCTACTTTCAGCATACATGTTCACCGAAACTACTACTGTAATGTGATCAGAATACTTTTTCTATATTTTAAAGTAAATATATGTTTGGTAATATGGTGTTGAGCGTCGAGGAACTAGTACTTAATTTCCTTAAGGAAAATCCGGGATCTAAGCCTAGAGAGATAGCGGAGGCACTCGGTATCAGCTATAATAGGGTTAGAATAGCCCTTTACAAGTTAAGAGAAAAAGGATTAGTTATGAGAACAGAAAAAGGCTACACTGCCACATATAGAGCAGAATTTAGGTCTTTTAGAGAAGAGGGAAAACACATTGTGTTAAGGCAAGTTAGGGAAGATGCTGTTCAAACCTTATCTGAAAAACTAAGCATATTGGAGAAAAAAGTAAGTACTATGGAAAGACGTATTGAGGAAGCAGAAAATGTTTTGGAAAATTTAAAAACAGAGATAAGAGATTTAGAGGTTATAAGTAAAAAACTTAGCAGAAACCTTGATACGTTAAAAAGCAAATTAAATGAATTCCTAAAGTACTCTAAAAAGTATATGGTGAGAAAACAGGTTGAAGATGAATTTCTAAGTTTACTAAGTGCAGAAAAAATATTGAGTATAAATAAGGCGAGGGGCTTAGCAAATAGACCTATTGAAGACTATGTGAGAGAAAATAAGGTGGTTATAGTATCATCGTATGTTGTTGATAAAGAGTTTTATGATAAATTTAGGAAACTCTTCCCCATATCTAAGGATGAAGTTAAACTTCTTGATGAGAAGTTTAAGTTGCTATTGAGGGTTATGATGGATGAAGGATTAGCCTATTTACATAGAGGTATCGAATACAGAATAGCTTAGTTAATTATGAAGCTTCTCTATAAGTAATAATAGTGTGAGGCCTTGTTCTAGTATTTGATTCAACAACACTGCCAGCATAAAGTACGTTGTTAGCGCCTATGTAAACGTTACAACCAATGATAGCACCTAGTTTAGTAACCATTTTGCCTCTAATCCGTATTGGATGAAGTCTACTAACCTTTACTCCTGTTGGTAGGATGTTTAGCGTTACCGTGTGAGGCCCTATTACACTGTACTCCCCTATTACACTATCCCCTACATAGCTGTGGGAACTTACAGTTACACTAGGCTGCATTGAGGAGTACTTTACTTCGCTAAACGCACCTACAATAGTATTTTCCTCTACTGAAGCGTATTTTCGTATTAAACAGTGATCTCCTACAAAACTATTTTTACCTATATAAACAGGTCCTTTAATAACAGCATAGTGGTTTATTTCAGCATTATCGTCTATTATTACAGGGCCTTCAATTACAGCTTTCGACGATATCATAGCGTTACTGCTTATTTGTGAATATTTTAAGTCTTTAAGCACATATTCGTTGGCTTTTAAAATATCCCAAGGATAGCCTATATCAACCCACCAATCCTCCCAAAAACATGGCGCCATGGTAGTTTTTTCAGCTAATATATTGAGAGCATCTGTGAAGCTATTTTCTTCTACATAGTCAAGAAACGTTGGTGGTAAAACGAAAATTCCCGCTATTGCCAAAGTACTTTCTGCTTTTTCCGGTAGAGGTTTTTCCTTAACATTCACTATTTTATTTTCGCTAACGTACGCTATGCCATATGATTCAACATCTAGTTTAGGTGAGAGAAGTATTGAAGCATCGGCTCCACTGTTAATATGCGTTTCTAAAGTTCTTACGTATGCTTTGGGGCTAATTACTATATCTCCATAGGCAAGTATGAACATTTGTTTACCTAAAAGTTCCTTAGCAGTAAGTATGGCGCTTTCAATACCCTCACCCCTCTGGTAAACTATCGTTAAGGGCATTATATTGCTCCATTTATCTTCAACGTACTTTGCTAGTTTTCTGTGAGATAGAACGATTATCACTTCATCTAATGGTAATTTTCTCAGACCTTCAAGAACATAGTCTATAACAGGCTTACCTACTATTCTGACCATAGACTTAGGTACACAATCAGTTAATGGTTTAAGTCTCTCCCCCTTCCCCCCAGCTAATACTACGGCTTTTAATCTATAATGGAACATTAATATTCACCCTTATTCAACAGTCACTGTTTTAGCTAGGTTTCTTGGCTTATCAGGGTCATAACCTCTTTTCACTGCAGTATAGTATGCTAGCAATTGCAAAATAGGAGTGTATGTTATTGGTGCTAATATGTAGTTATGTGTGGGCATTTTAATGCTATAATCTAAAATTTCCTCGAATTTCTTAAAGTCTTCTGGGATTAATCCTATGGTTAAAGCGTTTCTAGCTTTCATTTCCATTATGTTTCCTAATATATTTTCACTATTTTCATCGCTTAGAACTATGAAGAGCACTGGGAAATCCTTCTCGATTAATGCGATTGGACCATGCTTACTCTCTCCAGCAGGATATGCTTCGGCATGTATATAAGCTATTTCTTTTAATTTCAGAGCACCCTCCATAGCTATTGGTACTCCCAACCCTCTACCGAGGTAGTACATGCTTTTTTTCAAGTGTATGGTTTCAGCAATGCTGTTAACATATGCTTCATGTTTCATTATAGTTTTCTCGACAACCTTCGGCACATGTTCAAGTTGCGCTTTTAAACCGCGTATTTCATTTTTACCTAATGAACCTTGTTCTTCAGCTATTTTAAGTGCTAAAGCTAGCTCTACAACTACTTGAGTCGTAAACGTTTTTGTTGCTGCTACACCTATTTCCGGGCCGGCTCGCGTATATACTGTTAAATGGCTTTCTCTAGGAATAGCGCTGTCAATTACGTTGGATATCGTTAAAATTTTTGCTTCTCTCTTCTTGAACTCTCTAACAGCCATGAGCGTATCTATGGTTTCCCCGCTTTGAGAAATAGCTATTAGTAAGTCTCCGGGTTTAACGGATTTACAATATTTATTATATTCGCTAGCTATCAGGGGTATGGAAGGTATTCCTGCTAAGCTATTAAGATAATAGTCTAATACTAGTCCTGCGTGAAAACTTGTTCCAGCTGCAGCAATAAATACTCTCCTTGCTTCAATCACCATTTTAGCTGCTTCATATATTTCGCTGCTTAGACCATTTATCGTTTCTCTTAGAGCTCTTGGTTGTTCATGTATTTCCTTCAACATGTAGTGCGGGTAACCTGCTTTAGCAGCCATTTCAGCTGTCCAGCTAATTATCCTAAATCTCCTGCTTAGGTCGACAGGTTTTTCCTCAAATAAGTCTTCAATGAACACCCTTGTCGGCGTTATATAGCCTACTTCATAGTCTCTAACAACAATTATTTTCCTAGTATAATCTAGGAAAGCAGGAATATCACTAGCTACGAAGTTGTATCCTTCGCCAATACCTATTATTAGTGGTGAATCTTTTTTAGCGAAAAATATTTTGTCAGGTTCTGAAACAAGTATTGCTGCTATAGCGTAGCTACCTTTAATTTCCTTTATGGTCTTTTTAAACGCAGTATAGGGTTCTAGTCCCTCATTTAAATATTCTTCGATTAAATGAGCTACTACCTCAGTATCTGTTTCACTCCGGAAAATATGTCCTTTAAGGATAAGTTTCTCCTTTAATTCTAAATAGTTTTTAATTATACCATTATGTACTATTGCCACCATACTTCCACAGTCTAAATGTGGGTGGGCATTATTATCACTTGGTGCGCCGTGCGTAGCCCATCTGGTATGGCCAATGACAGTATTGCCAGGCATACCATCGAAATTCAGTTTCTTATGAACTTCATGTATTTTTCCCTTACCTTTCCTAACAATGATCCTATTTTTAAATATGGAAGCTAGCCCTACGCTATCATAACCTCTATACTCTAATCTTTCAAGACATTTCCGTATTATTTTTGCAGGATTTTCCAGTTTACCAGGTAAACAAGTAACGCCAACTATACCGCACATTACATTCTTAGCCTCTTCAAAACCCTTAATAATACTTGCCTATCTAGTCGTAACGTAGTGATAGGCTTAGGTATAAAGTTGCAAAGAAGAACAATTAGTAAAACATTGTGTACAAGCACAGTAAGCGCACCTAAAATATTAAAGTGAGTATACAAGTACTCCATTAGTTCGTAAAAGCGTACTCTAAAGAAAGCAATAATATTTTCAACTATGAACTTTGCCGAACCTTCAAAAGACATTAACAATAGCTCTTTAGCATTATATGGGGTCATATCTTCCTCGATGATGATTTCTTCGTCAAGCACTGCAGGTGGAAAATAGTATAGTAATGGGTATATGAGAGAACCCGTTAACGTAGCCAGTAACAGCACGTATTTGAAAATGTTTTTCTCTTTTCTACTTAAGGTGTAAGTTATGAAGGGATAAGCCCATAGAATGTATTGAGGGTTTTGAACTTTGTTAAATATTATAAAGGCTAAAACTAGGGAGCCTATAACCTTGAATATAGCTTCCTTATTTCCTTCCCTAATATCTGCTTTAACTAAAATGAAAATATATATCAATATAAAGATAGGTATCCAAATCCAGCTTAGGATGTTCGCGTAAGCAAATTCATAATTAGAAATTAGCATGGGAACATTAAATAATGATAACATTTGCGGATATCTTGATGCATGGAATTCAAGAACCTTCTTAATCATAAGCACAGGATTGTATATTAGAAATGGTAAAGAGATAGCTATTATTGGTGTTATAAAGAATAGAAGAAATTTACCTAATTCTTTTCTGCGATGTCTAAGAACCTTAAACGCTAATGGGACGAGAATTATAGGAACAAATTTTAAGGCAGTACCCAGACCCCAAAATAAGCCTGCTTTATCGTATTTTCTCTCTACGAAAGAATAAGCTCCTAAAACCATAAATAATACCATTAACGGGTCAAACTGGTATGCCAGATAAACTATCCATACAGGTATTCCGAAAATCCACCACTTTGCTACCTTCCATCCTTCTTTCTTGTATAATATGTAGCCTGTTAGAGCTATAGCTAACATTAAGGGTATTCTCATAAGTAGTTTCATAAAGTCTATGTAGAATGTTGAACTCGCTATGTTAGCTAAGTTTATTATGAATGCTATAAGTGCCTTGGAAATTATGTATGTTAATATGAACACTATTGGCACTAAAGGCATGTAGCCTGCCTTCCTTGCATCGCTGTATATACTCAAGATATTTTTGTTCTCAGCTATTTTAGCCCACTCCATGAACACTTTTATATCATAGTAGTTCCACGCTATCCAGCTTGTAACTATAAGCATTACAATAGCGAAACCGAATAACAGCTCCTCCTTATGTTGCTTCAAAAACTTAGCAATAGGTAATGGCATACAATTTTCACTACTTGAATTTAGTTGAAAAATACGTTTTAAGTGTTATCTAAAGTGACTATTTTTGAATTTCAACAGTTACTCCTTTAGCTGATATTTGCGTATCCATCGGCGCTCCGCCAATAATACTTATTGCCGTACTTACTTCAGCTATTCTTCCCGGAGCCAATGCTATCATGCAGCCTCCACCGCCTGCCCCTGTAAGCTTTGATCCTAGAGCACCTGCTTGTCTTGCGGCATATACTAGGTCATTTAGTTCTTTAGTTGAAACGCCTAGAGCATCTAATAATCCATGGTTTATGTTCATTAGTTCACCGACTTCTACAACATTTCCTTTAAGTAATGCTTTTTTTGCTTCTTCAGTTACTTTCCCTATTAACCTGATTATTGTACTTATTATTTCTTCTCTTTTTCTCTTAAGACGTTTAACCTTGGCTACTAATTCTTTAGTAGTGCTTTTTCTTTCAACATAACCTATTACAATTGGATATTCATTTTTTAGTTTAAGGTGTTCTATTATTGGCTCACCAGTTCTCGGTTTTATATATAATGTTCCTCCATATGTTGCTATTGATGTATCCATAGGGCTCGCAGCGCCCTGAACCTCGAGTTCTGTTCTATGACCTAATTTTGCTATTTCCCTTTGAGATAACTCATAACCTAGTGCGTAAGCATACGAGGCTACAGTTGCAACAGCTACAGCAGCACTTGTACCTAAGCCCGCACCTACAGGCATTGTTGACCTTACTTCAATATTTGCTCCCTTCATTTCACCAACGTAGTTTGCCGTCAGTTCAACAGCTTTCTTAATATAACTAACAGCTGAAACAACTCTTCCATAATCTGTTTCTAACGTTAATTCGCCGGTATCACTAATGAATGTTAAAACAATACCTGGTATTTTTAGATCCATTGCAGATATCTTTAGGTTCTTATCGCTTCTAAGAGTGGTTTTAACATATAGTCTTCGCGAAATAGCTGTAACTATTGCTGGTTCACCATACACTATTGCGTGTTCTCCAAAGAGCGTTACCTTGCCAGGTGCAGAAGCAATAACCTGAACTGTCAAGTCCAATCACCTAAGCTAAAACGGGCTTGCAACGCTTTCTCCAAAGTTCAGCGCATCTACTAATTGTTTTACATCGAAAGCCACAAATCCCATTGCTGCATCAGGCATTTTCTCTTTAACCTTAGTTTTGAAGTAATTTATTCTATCCTCATACTCTTTAGCAGTATCTACAATAGCTATTTCCTCGTACACAAAAACAGTGTCTCCTTTTCTAGCCGTACATATTAAGTGTAAAGCCACTTCCCTAACCATTTCCTTAGTTCTTATGCAGAAGAACCTCTGAGAACCTTCAGTTATTTTTACGAAATCATTAAAGTCCATAACGTAAGCTATAGCTCCTGCCACACGTAACACCTATATTTAGGTTGAAATAGACAATTATAAAACAGTTAGGTATATACGTATTTTAGGTAGGACTGCAATGTCTGAAGAACTACCGTTAGAACTCAGGATTAAGCTGCTAGAAAAACAGAAGAAAATAATTAAAGAGAAATTAAAGAAGGAAAAACAGAAAACATTTGAATATAAGCCTAAAGAAGTAGTGCTCTCCGTTCTCGATGAAAGGGCTAAAGAAGTTTTTGCCGAAGCTGAGAGACAGTATCCGCATTTAATAGACTATGTCACTGATATTTTAGCAAAATACATTATTGAGAACAAGGTTAAAAATATGGACGCTTACCAGCTATACAATATCCTTTTAGCGCTAGGGCTTAGAGTGAAGCTTCCATTAAAAATAAGGTTTGTAAGACATGGTGAAGAATATACTGTAGAGGAATATGTAAAAAATGAGTAAAGAAATTCTCTTCAAATGCTCGAAATGCAGTACTATATATCATGAACCAAGAATTATCTGCCCTAAATGTAACGGACTTGTTCTTACGCACTACTCTAGGCCAAAGCACCTAGAAATACATGGCGAGTACGAAGGTATTTGGAAGCTTAAAAAGCACCTACCTCCAATACCGTTTAACTATGTAGTTTCCCTGGATGAAGGAAGTACTCCATTATTAAAAATAGAGAATTTTGCTTCGAAAATTAAGTACAAAGGTAAGATACTAGTCAAAGATGAAACAAGAAATCCTACTGGAAGTTTTAGAGACCGTGTTGCAACAGTAATTGTCTCCCATGCGCTGTACGTTGGAGCGAAGAAGCTAATATGCGCTACAGATGGCAATACGGGTGCTTCTATAGCGGCTTATGCAGCTAAAGCTGGCATAGAATGTACCGCTATAGTTCCTAAAAACGCTGATTACGGTAAAATCTTGCAAATGATTGCCTATGGCTCTAAGATTTTAGAGCATGGTGAAATAATAGATGAAGCTGTGTTGAAAGCTTTACAAATATCTTTAGCAAACAACTACTATCAGGCAACAGCAGAGCTTAACCCTCTCTCCATTGAGGGTCTTAAGACGATATCATATGAAATACTGATGAAGATGAAAAACGTACCTGAATGGATAGTTACACCTGCTGGGTCTGGCTTAACGCTGCTTAGCCTTGCTTTAGGTTTTAAAGAATTACACGAGCTGGGTTTCGTTAAGAAAAAGCCAAGATTTCTCATAGTTCAATCTTTAGCTTGTTCCCCGATAGTTGACGCTATAGAGAAAAGTGAAAAAGAGACTATGATCAAAGAGTTTAAAAAACATATACCTGGACTAGATTCATGCAAACCCTTAATCCTACCCCATGTGATAAAGCTGGCTAAAGAGTATGAGTGTAGAGGTGTAAGAGTAAGCTATGTTGAAACACTAAACCATGTGGATGCAATAGCAAAACTTGAGGGCCTATTCCTAGAACCAGCTGCTGCATCGGCTTTTGCAGGACTAGCTAAAGCTGTAAAAGAAGGCATCATAGAAGGCGACGAAGAAATAGTTGTTTTAGCTCCAGCTACAGGTTTGAAGGCATCAATGTTATATGCAAGAGAGCCCTCAAGGAAAAAATACGTGCCTAAGCTTTCAGGTATAAACACGAAAGCTATGATACTTGAAGTTCTAAAAAGTAAAGGACCTATGCACGGATATGGGTTATGGAAAGAACTGGGCTTAATGTTATCAGTGCAAGCAATATATCAGCATCTGGAAGAACTGAGGAGAAAGGGCCTGGTTAAGGTTGAAGTTAAGGGAAGAAGAAAGATCTATAGTTTAACAGATAAAGGCTTAAGGATTTCTGAAGTACTTGGTAAAATATGAGTAATAGGCTTTATCAATCTTCTTAATGTATCTTAGAGCCTCCATAGGCTCCAGAATCCCTGCTCTTGTCTCTCTGAGAACCCTCCCATAAGCTATAAACTTTGCCCACCTATGCCTTCTAAATGCTTCTCTTAAGAGAGGGCATCCATAGATATGGTCTGTAGTTTCATTTAAGACTTTACTTGAAATAAATTTAGTATCAAATTTAGTTAGAGAAAGCGCTCCTGGAAGATTAACTCTAATAACCCTGTAGTCATCGATAAACATTATCGAACTATAGGATGTGGAGAGTAAATCCCCGAAAAATATTAGCGACATACCTTTATTTTTCACCCACTCATACATAGTTTTAATCAGTATAGGATAACATAAACTACATGGAATTACTTTACCTTCTAAGGCAGCATTTATTACCTCGTCAAAACTTTCTTTAGGCTTGATGAAGTGATGCTCTAAGTTAAGTTTTTTCGTAGCTTTCACTATTCTCTCCTTAATATCATCGGGTATAATGAAGGGTCCAGGATCGACGGTTAATGCTATGGGCTTTAAACCGAGTCTCCATAGCAAATATAATGTTGCTGTACTATCCACACCTCCTGAATAAGCAACAGGAACTACAATGTCAGTTTTTTCTAAGCAAGGTATTGTTCTAGGAGGATACCTTAATTCTGCTTCAAGAAGCTTTTTAACGTAATTTTGTAAAACCCTTTTCTCTATGGGATTCTTTAAATGGTTTAGTATGGTATTTAGCTTTTCAAGAGCACCTTTTATCCTTCTCTTCTTTACAAGAAGGTCCACATATGTGATAACAGTTACGTCTTTAACACCTAGTTTCTCTTTTAACTTCTTTACCCTTAAGCCTCCATAGCCTATAAGCGAACTTTTATCAGGCCTATCTAAGACCACTATATAAAGTATCTCTTCTCTGCTATCATATACTACATTAACTATTTTAGGCTCGTATTTGGGTATAACCTTACTTTCAACATCGATTTCGCGAAGTATATTTGCTATTTCTCTCTCCGTAAAAATAAGAAACACCTAAAATAATTTTAAGTAATGGATGTGTTCAGCGGAGGTTCATTGCATCACTATTCAGAGTGACCGGTTTCATCACACCTAGTTTTTCTTTACTTTTCTTTCCTATATATAGGTCTTTTACTTAGAAGCATAGGCATAGGTAATGGTTTCCAAGGATACTTCTCTATTTCATTTTTAATCATTCTCGCAAGTTTCTCAGGCTCAATAGATATAACATCCTTTCTTCCTCTAATCCTGACTGTTAGTTTCCCGCTCTCTACCTCTTTCTTGCCTATAACAACTATGTATGGTATCCAGCTTTTCTCGGCATCTCTAATTTTTCTACTTAAAGTTTCATCTCTATCGTCAACATCGACCCTAACTTTAGCTTCTTCTATCTTCTTAGCTACATTAACACTATGGTCAAGAAATTCCTTACTCACTGGTATGACTCTTACCTGTATAGGAGATAGCCATGTAGGTAAACGGGGTTTTTCGCCTTTTTTCTCCATTAATGCGGCAGTATCTAGTAAGGCGTAGAGGTATCTTTCTAAGGAACCTATTATTGCCGTATGTATTATTACAGGGTATTTTTCCATGCCTCTCTCGTCAACGTACTTTATGCCGAATCTTTTAGCATTACCTATGTCTATTTGGAAAGTACCTATCTCTCTAGGTCTCTTAAGGTGATCTATTATATTGTACTCAACGTTTATTACCCAATAATACTTTCCTTCAGGATAAAATACTAAAAGTACTGGTTTTCCCTCTCTTCTAACTAGTTCTAGAACGTAATCCCAATGTTTATGTAGGAAGCTCTTAGTTATATTGTATATTGCATAGTATTCCCTACCTATCTTCCTTATTTCCTCAAGTATTTTGCTTTGAACTTTAAAGGTCAGCTTCTTAGCTTCCTCTAGATCTCTAGCAATTATGTGTAAGTCAGGCATGTAGAATTTTCTAAGCCTAAAGCATAATGTTAGTTCTCCTGGTTTCTCCAACCTATAACTATCAGCTACTTCAAATACTCCAAATGGTAGGTTCTTATAGCTTATGATCCAGTCTTTAAGCATAGCAAATTGCTGATGGCATGCTGCGAACCTTAGAATTAACTTGTTTCCTCCCACTCTCAAGCTATAAAGTCTGGAGCCGAAAAGTTCAGCATGTTCTCTTACAGCATCTACGTTTAGGCTGAACATGTTTGTTCCTTTAACGTAAAATACTGGTATGTCCAAACTTAGAGTAATGTTCCAAGAATACTCCGATAGTAAATCTACAATCAAAGCTCCTTCAGGCCCATACCTCATATGTCCATGGTCCGAGTAGGGTTCCCATTCTATTGAGAACTTAGAACAATAGGATGGTATTAGCGAAGTTCCTCCTGGAAGTTTCTTCTTAAATGCTTCTTTCTCAACAAGAATTCTAAAGTTTTCATCTTTGAAATCGTATTCCTCTGGAGCATAAATTTTTCCTTCAGGTGTTAAGATCGCATATTCATGTTCTACTTCAACTTCTTCCTCAGGTTTCTCAGCTTTAATTTCCCTTGAAAGTTCAGATAAGGGATGTCCATAACAGCTTATCTTAAATGCCTTATACCATCCAAATGGTGCCTTATGGACTTTAATACCTTCGCCTTTAAGTCTTAAGTGAAGTTTTTGCAATATGCTTATGGCTTCTCCCGCTGTAGCTAAATTCCTGGAGAGATGAGCGTAAGGATATATGACTATTTCTGAAGCCTTCACGTTTCTCGCAACTTCCATGATTTCTTCGGCAGCTCTTTTAACTATTGAAGAGGCATTATCATAGTCACCTTCTTCAACCGTTGTAAAAGCAACTAACACGTTTTCTCCAAAATATCTTCGGTTTTCCTCTGTAAGTTCTTCAGCTTTCGCTAAGGCTTTCTGCTTAGCTTCATAGGAGAATTTTTCAGCATGTATTAGTAGTATTCTCATGGTTTACACCAATTTTTAGGTCTGAAATGTTTCATTTCTAACTTCAACTACTTAAATCTTTACATCAAATCCTATTTAGAACTTAGATTATGCTTTCGCCAAGTAAATTATTAGTTAAGTTTAACTATAATGCAAGACTATTAGTATGTCGGGGATATTTTCATGGTAAAAGGTATAGTGTTAATTAGCACTGAAACTGGTGCTGAGGAAGAAGTTCTACTTAAGCTCAACAAGTTCCCCGAGGTTATATCTGCATACTTAGTTTATGGAATTTACGATGTTGTGGCAATTATTGAAGGTGAAAGCTTAGACGATATAAGATCAATAGTTTTCAACAGAATAAGGAAAATTAAAACAGTAAAATCCACAGTCACCATGGTTGTAGTTAAAGAAGTAGGTAAGACATGAAATATACGAGTTTATACGGTTATTTACACTATATTTAATACAATATTAAACAACTAATTCTACATTATTTCATGCGTTATATCCTTACTATAGCCCCTAGTTTCTGGTGTTATAGGTTTAGGCAAAGGTATTGGTGGAGGTATTCCTATTTCTCTAGACATAATAACGGCTTCCGTTAATGTATGATGTAGTGTTGCTAAAAATATGCTTCTAGGTGGTTTTTTCTTTTTACTTAAATTCTCATACATATTAACGACATCTTTTTCACTGCCTGAAACTACTATATGCCCTTTTAACGTTATAGTAGCTATTAGAGGGGTTGTTGTTAAGTTAAATACGAACGGTATTTTCAACGTTGAAAGATGCTTCTCAATATCACCACTAGGTATGGTGAGTTGAGTGTGATACTGTATTTGTGAAGGTAGTTTCTCACTGACACGCTCAGCAAAAATTGAAGTGAACCTAACAGTAATAACAACCATTACCCTGTATCCACCTTAAATAATAGTGATACTAATATCTAAGAAGTCTGTAGGCAATGGTCTACCCTTAGAAGTATATTCATCATACTTCCTTCTTAGAAAATCAAGGAAAACAGGACAACCATCATACTTACCCTCCCTAGTACACTTCTCACCCAAAGTAATAAAGCACATTTTAGTCTTATGATCCCAATAAGGGCATCTTTTATAGTATTTTCTTGCTGATTTCATCATTCTTTCTACCCATACTGTTTTTGGGTCTTTCTTTGTTTCTTTGGGTGTTTTAGCGTATTTTTCCAGCATATCTTCTATTCTTGGCGAAGACATAGTATCAACCTCTTTGCTTTTATTTCGATAAGTACATTAAGGGTTTGGTAAATATAAAACTATCCCAACATTGCTCCTAAAATGGTTTCGGAACTACTTTGAAAGTATTTAAAATAGAGGGCCATGGTTAAAAGCATTTATTAAAGCTATACTTTCAGTCACCCCTCTTTAGCTAATTAGTACGTGTGGTCTACTTCTGTAGGGTAGCAAAGAATTTAAAAACCTAATATTTTAAAGCTTAAGTCGGAAGTAGGAGGTAGAGGGTATTTATGCCTAAGAAAATTAAGGATATTTCCGAATTACCGGGTGTTGGTAGAAGTACTGCAGCTAAGCTTACAGAAGCCGGCTATTCAACATTAGAGGCTATTGCAGTTGCTTCACCACAGGAACTAAGCACTGCTGTAGGTATACCTTTAGCAACTGCGCAGAGAATAATTAGAGCTGCTAGAGAAGCGTTAGACCTAAGACTTAAGACAGCCCTAGAGCTTAAGCGTGAAAGAGCATCTGTAAGGAAAATAACTACCAGCAGTAAAAACCTTGACGCATTGCTTGGCGGAGGTGTTGAGACAAGAACTATAACAGAGTTCTTCGGAGAATACGGTACCGGAAAAACTCAGCTATGCCATCAACTATCGGTTAACGTACAGTTACCTCCCGAGAAAGGAGGTTTAAGCGGAAAAGCAGTTTACGTAGATAGCGAAGGAACATTTAGATGGGAGCGTATTGAAAGCATGGCCAGAGCTCTAGGCTTAGACCCCGACGAGGTTATGGCAAACATATTTTACGTTAGAGCAGTAAACAGCGATCACCAAATGGCTATAGTGGATGAGCTTTTTGAACTTGTTCCCAAAGAGAACATTAAATTAATAGTAATAGATTCTGTTACAGGACATTTTAGAGCCGAATACATAGGTAGGGAGCATTTAGCTCAAAGACAGCAAAAACTTAACAAGCACCTACATCAGCTAATGAGGCTTGCTGAAATATATAATGTGGCAGTTGTAGTAACAAACCAGGTCATGGCGAGACCTGACGTATTCTATGGAGACCCCACTCGGGCAGTCGGCGGGCACGTTCTATACCACGCGCCAGGCGTAAGAGTTCAGCTTAGAAGAAGTAGAGGCAATAGAAGAATAGCTAGGGTTGTTGATGCTCCGCACTTACCTGAGGGGGAAACAATATTCGTAATAACAGAAGAAGGTATAAGAGACCCGGCGGAATAACGTAGCTAACGTTAAGAGTAACTTTTAGTTAAAGAATTTCAGCTTACTTCTTCATGAAACCAAGATGTTTTAGTTTAAATTATCTCTATCTTTCCAGCATTTAGAATTGCTCTGCGCATAATCTATATATTTCCAAAAGTCAAAAATACCCATATGGAATAACTACTATTTAAAGCAGCAATATTACCTATTTGCTTTAATGGTGTAATTCATGGGGAAAATGGTTTCAGTAATGCTATCGGATAGTGAAGCTTCTTTTCTCGAGCAGTACTGTTTAAAACATGGTCTTTCAAAAAGCGATGCTCTTAGACACGCTATTGAACTTCTGTCGACCAAGGAAAAAGCGGAGGAAATACCTAAAACCAGGTATAGAAAAATTGTAGTTAAAGCTTCCCGTATAAAGCTAATTATGCTTACACATACTAGCGTAGATATTGAAGGAGAAGACTTATACGTAGAATCAGCTCTTTAGAAGTTGAAGCAAAATGGTTAAAACAATAATTTCACTAACACATGGCACAGACTTAGACGGCATAGCATCAGCAGCAATAATATACCGTTACTCGAAACTGAAAAATTATACATGCGAACTTCATTTCGCAGAACCTTACAATCTAAACGAAAAGTTAAAGTCTTTAACAATACTCAATAAGCGATATGGCGAAGTAATAATAGCAGACTTAGGGGTTAATAGGAAAGTCTACGCTGAAGTCTTAGAATCTCTTAGGAAGTTAAAGGAAAAAGGCATTGTTATAAAATGGTTTGATCATCACGTATGGGGTGTCGATATAAGCGAGAACGTTAAGGAAATAGTTGATGTTTTTGAAAACGACACCAGGTTCTGCGCGGCAGAGCTTGTTCAAACGCATTTACTGCCCAAAGACTCTATTGCACGTAGGATAGCACTACTAGCTAGGGATATAGATTTCTGGCTGAGAAGGCTTGACTTATCAGTGAAACTATCAAAAATAATAAAGTCCAATAAAGTCTCTAAAAAACAAATAGTAGAAAAATTGTCTGAAGGCATTTTCTGGAACGATTACTTTCAAAAAATCTATGAAGAGTTAAGAGTGGTAGAAAAAAGACTAATAAATAAGGCTCTTAGAAATATTGAAACGCACAATATAGAAGGATTTAAGGTAGCTTTAGTTAAAAATAACGTACCAGCAGGCCTCATAGCAGATGTTCTTGCAGAAAAAGGATTCGACATCATTGTCGTACTTTCCTATACAGGGAAAATAAGTTTGAGGAGAGGTAAAAACGACATAAACTTACTGCCTATAGCTGAAAAATTAGGCGGCGGAGGACATCCGTACGCTGCAGGAGCAATATTAGATTATGGGGTTATTGATAAGTTCCTAGCGAAACATCTAAGAATATACAGGAAGAAGGATAAAATACTTAAAGCTATAAAGGAAACTGTTTCCAACATAAGGAGAAAGCAATGATAAACATTTCTACGGCTAAAATAATATTATCACTAACTATGCTAACATACACATCATACTTAGATGTAAAATATAGAGAAGTGGATCCTAAAATCTGGTTATTTTTCGGTATTCTTGGAAGTATTCTTACAGCTTTCGAAGTCCTATCAAAGAACCACATGCTAACAATAATCGCCGTAAATATAGTTCTTGGTTTTTTAATAGGAATAATTTCATATTATTTCGGACTATTTGGCGGCGCGGATTTCCTTTGTTTATTTGTTTTAAGTATAATACACCCATATCCGCCTACTAAACCTCTCTACTATATTGGGCCAATATACCCATTTATATTAACCATAGTTGTGAATTCACTATTACTTTCGCTCATCATACCAATCGTTAATTTGGCAAAGAATATTAGAAACTATCAACACATGCTTAAACTAAGAGCCCCTCTAAAATACAAGCTAATTTACCTGTTCATAGGGTATCCTGTAAGTATTGAAAAATACTTCAATATGGAATTTGCTTACCCCTTAACTATATTTGAGCTTTATAAAGATAAATTAGTTGTAAAGTATAGATTAACGTTTGATATTAATGAAGAACATGAAAAACATCAAAAGAAGCTTAAAGAATTAATAAGTAAGGGAGTTCTGAGAAAGGACAATGTAATATGGGTTACGCAAGGCATACCTCTACTTGTCTTCATAACACTAGGCTATACCATATCACTAATTTTAGGGGATATATTAATGTACACATTATTAACGAGGACGCTGTGACTAACATTTAAAACTTAAACTGTAATAACTATCCTAGGTATTACAAGGTGTAGAAAATTGAAGGTTATTTGGGCTCCTTGGAGAATAAGATATATTGAAATGCCTAAACCTAAAACTTGCTTCCTATGCGATGCAGTGAAATCTAGAGATGATAAGAAACATTACGTCATATATAGAGGTAGTAAATGCTTCATCATTATGAACTTGTTCCCATACAATCCAGGGCATTTGATGGTAGCTCCCTATAGACACTTACCTTCAATAGAGGATCTAAGTGATGATGAACTATTTGACCTAGCAATGTTAACTAAACTTTCCCTTAAAATACTTAGAAAAGCGTTTAACCCTCATGGATTTAATGTAGGAGTAAATATAGGAAATGCCGCTGGTGCTGGTGTAGAGGAGCATGTCCACGTACATGTTGTACCTAGGTGGAGTGGTGATACGAACTTTATGCCTCTACTAGCTGATGTAAAAGTTATACCACAAGCATTGGAAGAAACATATGGGAAACTGAAAAATGTTTTGAAAGAGTTTAAGCTAGAATAGTGGAGGTGTACCGTAATAATGAGAATATTAGATCCATGGTCTATTACTGATGTAGAAGATTATAATAGGCTTATTGAAGTTTTCGGTATCGAAGTTATGTCTGAAGATATTCTCAAGCAGCTTCCATTCCTTAACCGATACTTCCGTAGAAAAATAGTGTTCGGTCATAGAGACTTCCAGGTAATAGTTAAGGCAATAAAGAATAGCGAAGAATATGCAGTAATGTCTGGGATAAAACCTTCGTCAATATACCATCTTGGAAGTAAAATAACTGCCGAACAAATAGTTTATCTTCAACAACTTTCTAAAAAGGCTAGAGTTTTTTACGCTATCGCAGATATTGAAGCATGGGAAGACAATGGTATACCATTCGAGAAATCCTTAGAATACGCGGTAGATAACGTAGCTGACTTAATAACTTTAGGCTTAGACTTGAAAAGAGCCTACATATATTTGCAATCAAGAGAACCTAGGGTTCTTAGATGGGGTTACCTTTTTGCAAGAGGACTAACGAGAAATCTCCTCGAATCAATTTACGGTGAAAAACATTTAGGAATGTATATGACAGCAATGGTTCAGGTAGGTGACATACTATTACCTCAACACCCTGATTTTGGAGGCCCTAAACCAACAATTGTTCCTGTAGGTGTAGACCAAGACCCCCATATAAGACTTACGAGAGACTTAGCTAGGAAGTATTCAGGGAAATTTAAGTTCGTTCCACCTGCTTCAGTTTACCATAAACTTCAATGGAGTTTAAAAGGTCCAGGACATAAGATGAGTAAAAGAGATCCTATGAGCTGCTTAACCCTAAACGATAGTCCTGAAAAAGCTTCTATAAAAATAAGGAATGCCTTTACAGGAGGCCGTGAAACCGCAGAGTTGCAGAAAAAGCTAGGTGGGAAACCTGAAGTTTGCGCAGTATATCAGTTAGCATTATACCATATCGATGACGATGAAAAAGTAAGGCAAATATTTGAGGAATGTAAGCAAGGGTTAAGGCTATGTGGCGAATGTAAACATGAAGTAGCCGAACTATTTGCTAATTTCTTGAGAAACTACCAGCACAGAAAGAAGACCAATATTGAGAGAGCGAGGAGAATAATTGAAGATTTAGTAGCGGGATACTAAGCAGGCCTGTACATGAATTTGCCCCTTTCGAAATCCGGCACTTTCAATACAATACCTTCTCTAATCATGGATGCTATTACCTCTCTTAATAATAATTTATCTATCCTCATATGTGCAGTGAGTTCTTCAAACGTTAATTCACCCTTCTCCTTAAGAATTTTTAGTACTTCTCTTTCCAACTCCTTCTTACTCATGCCTCAGCTTCCTCTTACATAAACACAGTATCGTGTCTACCAGATTTTAACTTTACATAGTCAAGATAACTAAGTTGATATAGGGTTGAAATACATCAATAGATTTGGGGAGGAAGTATGCCTAGGCTCTCTTCTGGCTTAATAATTGCAGGCGCATATGCCAACAAACTAAGGAGAACATTATTTGCACAATTTCGTGATAAAATAAAGAAGGAGCGTGACAAAGCGAGGAAGGAGGAACTAATGCGTGAGATCGCAAGAGCTTCAGGAGAACTGAACTCAACACTGTTCTTCTTACTTAGAGATTTAGGTGTAGACAAGGGCGATGTTGTTAGAATAGCAATAGAGTATGATGTTGAAGAAGGAAAAATAAAGTGGTTATGGGATACTCTAGAGGTTCAACACTACAAACCTGTACCTGAAACATCAGAGAACGCTAAGGTGAAACTAAAAGAAATATTAGAGAAAAGAGCCGCTGCACCAGCAGTACCTGTAGAATTAGAAGTTGAATATTTAGGAACAGTTAAAGAAGGATTAGAAGACGTATATGCGGTTAAAATACCTAGAGAAGAAGAACTAGTAAC
>Ga0190308_1000058_pt1 | contig 36943 bp, 39 predicted proteins | sample 48700756_MG_FD_165050 | JGI IMG/M metagenome (GOLD analysis project Ga0190308, IMG submission 165050) | Hydrothermal vent sediment bacterial communities from Southern Trench, Guaymas Basin, Mexico - 4870-07-5-6_MG | ecosystem: Environmental > Aquatic > Marine > Hydrothermal vents > Sediment ...
GTGACCCAGATCGTCGCTGGATCTCCAATAGGACCAGACAAGGAAAAAGCAATAAACTTAATAGGTGAGAGAATAATACCGAAATTTTAGTTTTTCCATAATATTACTCCACTCTCATCGATTTATATCCAATGCATCGTTAGATAAGAATATTAGTTAGACTTAAGTATTAGTCTTACAGAATTTTAGGAAGTAAAATGAGTGTCATCTCACGAGTAGAGAGAAAAGGTGTAATAGCGATACCAAAGAGGATGAGAGAATCCATAGGGTTAAAGGAAGGATCCCATATGGTCATAGACCCTTCACTCTAAAACGAGTAAAACTTAGAGAAAAGGTATCTCAATTAGTCGCTAAGTGTTAAAAAAAGAGGAGCTAGAGCTGGAAGAGTAAGAGACTAGTTCCTGATACGAGCGCTTTTCATCGACAGAGGTAGGAGCGGAGGAAAACAACACCACTCCCACCAATGAAAAGGGGATGAGGATAAAGAGTTCTCTTAGATTAGAGAAAGAAATAAAATCTTATATTGAGACATTGGTTCAATACAATGTCCAATTTGTAATTTAAAGGTAGTGGAGCGCATGAAGGACACACTGTTGCACAATGTATCGTGTGCTATACTAGCAGGAGGAAAGTCTAGTAGAATGGGAGTATATAAAGCGATAGTAAAATATAAGGGAAAGGAACTCATACTCTATCTCCTTGAGGACCTTTACAACATATTCGATGACATAGTCATCTCAGTCAGTAATAGCAGTCAACTGCGACTACTATTAAATACTATAGGCAACTACGAGAATGTTAGAGTCCTTATAGATCCCATAGTGCGTATTCGTAGTCCATTAGTAGGCCTTCTTACATGTCTTACAGGGGTTCATAAAGAGTACGTATTCGTAGTAGCATGCGACATGCCTTACGTATCCAGAAAAGTAGTTCTACATTTGTACCGACAACTAGAGAGAGATGAGCTTGATGCTGTAGTACCTAGATGGCCTAATGGCTTTTTAGAACCTCTATGTGCTATATACAGAAGAGCTAATACTTTGAAGAAGCTGATGGATAGAATATGCCTAAACGACCATAGTATGAGGGGGTTGATAAATAGTCTAAAATCTGTGAAATACCTATCCATCGAGCAGTTGAGAGAACAGGGAATAGAACCTAAAGTATTCTATAACATAAATAAATTACATGAAATAGAGATTTAGTGGGGACTAGTAATACGAAGTCTTCTTTTCTTCCTCTCTGATAATTTATTAATCACTTCGAGTCCTTCTTTATCTAGCTTCTTAACAACGATAATTCCAGTATCAATAGCATACTTAATTAGCTCTCTTCCAACGTTAGTCCTTACAAGAACCGTGGACCATCCATCTTCTGATCCTATACTACCTACTGAGAGATCCGCCATCCAACTAGTTAGATCAGGACATGATCTACAGGAGTAGGTAGCGTACTTCTTCAGTACAGAAACCTTGATGCTCTTCTCATAGCCCTGTTTTAATCTAACGATGAACATACCACGCTTTATATCTATCCTAGTGACATCATCAGGTTCTACACCGATATGTGTCCTTAAGGCGTTTACAATACCGGAGTAAGGATAGTTATTCATACAGAAGAGTCCTATAGTTAGCTTTACAGGATCTGTGTACTTCCTCAGACCAGTAGATTTCATGAGCCATAGTGCTCTAATATGACATGGAAGACCTACCACAGCGAGTCTCCTGTAGGTACTTATAGCACGTCTAAGTAGGTGAAGAAGCGGAGAGAGGGAGTATTTAGAACCTGCACTTTTAATAATAGTCTCACTATCCTCTGCTATTACGGGAATAGGCTTCAGGGGTTCTGAGGGCTTAGATGTCGTAACTATTGCAGCATCTATCATCTTCCTTTCTAGGGCTGTAAGTAGTAAGCTGGTTACTACACCTCCATCTTGACAGACCTCAAGTACATCACTTTTAGTACTTCTAGCAGTGTACGACTCTAGTACTATGGACTCTGCTTTCAATGCTTCAGCTACGTTTAGCGTGGGACAAATCTTGGTACAAAGTCCACAGTTAGTACACTTCTCCCTATTTAGTACAGGCCCCTCCTCACCTAAATCAAGTGCTGAGACTGGACATATTGCTATACAGGCTCCACAGTAGCAGCATCTCCTCTCCAATAGATCAATTGCACTCTCCACGGACATCAGAGTAGTAATTGAAATTATAAACCCCTCGAATCCCTTATTTCCACCTCCTTTCGTTGATAGAGGTTTTTCTCCTCCTCACTCCCCTCTCCATCATCTATCCTGGGCATCGTTGTCATCGCTATTACTGGTCAATGGCCTGAGATTTCTGACTGTTCCGCATTCACTTTTATGGACAGGGGTCGTATACCCAAAACTGACACCAGAGTATGGACAGTGATAAAGAATGGATACAATTTGTCAAACAAGAAATTAAGTAGAAAGAACTTCAAGATAAAGTCTATCAAGTTGAAGCGTGACGATGTTAGAGAGTTGATGGAGGAGGATGTTGAAAAGGTGGTGGAGTTTGCTTAAATCACTTCTCGAAGCTCCTCTAAGGTTCTACGTGTTCTCTCGATTTCCCCCGTAACGTCCCTGCGTATAGTGAACACTCCCTTTAGTGAATCTATGAGCCTTGGATCCCTTACCATCTCAACCATGCTATTTATCTGATTTTTAAGTCTCTCTAGATCTCCCCTCTTCAGATGCCTAACTATCTTATCGACATCAACTCCTTTCATCAGCACGACTACGTCTCTTAGGTCCGCCCTTCTCCCCGAGTGTATTTTTAGGGCTATGAGAAGTTCCCTCTCGGGTACCCTGCATCTAACTGACAGCTCTATGCCTGGCACCTCCACTACTATCGAATGCCTCCTTATGTACTCGTAGCTCCACGAGGCTCCCGTGGCTCTGCAAACCAGGCTTCCGACTAAGAGATCCGCCGTTACCGGTAGACCATTTATCCTCTTGACGTAGCTCACGAACCTGCCCCCGTAGATCTCATCGAATCCTGTCCTTTCAGCATGCCGCTCGAACCCCCTTTCCTTGAGGATTTTTGTGAAGGCATCCAGATCCTTCCTGTTGATCACTATGTCGAGGTCGACTGAAAACCTATGCCTCCCAAGACCGGTTACAGCATAACCACCCACTACGATGAAGTCGAGACCTGCGTCAGCAAAGGCACTGATGGTTTTGAGGATCTCGTTCTCCCTCTCGACAAAGAGCGCGGCCATAACTTACCACTAGATATTTGTCTCGGTTTCTCTATACTTGGCACCTAACCCTAAACCGTACATCTCATCCAACATCTCCAAGGCTGGTTCGTAGCTGTAGATGTTCCTCTTGCAGAACTCAATGGTCTCAGCTAACGGTATTACCTTGAAGCCCGCGACTTCATCGACTCTAAATTTATCTTCGGGGTATAAGACGTAGAAGGTTCCGAACAAGGTTCTCCTGATAGGTTCACCATTCACGTGAAAACTCCTACCCTTAGATTCGAAGAAACTCTTCCATTTTGCTAATTCGTCTTTCTTGATCTTCAAGTGGATCGGATAGAAGGCGAAGAAGCGGTCCACGTTATAACCACCCTTAGTCCAGAAGAAGACGGCGTCAGGACCTGTGAACGCGTAATCCATCCCAGCCTCCTTGATCAACTCGTACGCGTCTCTAACGTTGAACCTCACCTCTAAGTACTCCCTAGGAGAGTTCACCTTGTACCTACCCCAGCCTACTCTCTCCAGCAAACCCTTCTTAACCATGTCGTGTAAGACCTTATTCGGGCTTGGGCTAGGAAATATGGACCTGAACTCAGCTACCGTAAACTCTCTCTTCCAACTCCACAACACAATCCATAAGTCATAGTATGTCATTTCAAATATTACCATAGCGGTAACAATTTAAATACTTATCGGCACTACTGAAACATTACCCAGAGCTTTCGCCCTATGCTAAAGTTAATAATTTGAGTTAGTTTCATCTTTTCACAGGGCTTAAGAGTATGCTCATAAGACCCGACGATCTATCAAGCTTCTCCTAGGCTGTTTTAAAGCAGTGAAGGCCCTGATCGACCTAGCAGGACAGGGCTATGACCGCCTTCTCATACCGTGTGAAGGTGCGTTCCCCGTCTTGAACAGGAGATATCGAAGCGTTGGAGACCGAAAAGAGGCAAAACCCAAACCACCTTAATGGGGCGCTCCTCACCGTCGAAGGATGTTATCACTCTGGGCGTAGGACGGGCATCCATAGCAGAAACGTAGACGGCAGGGGTAGGAGTAAAAATATTTAACTCCGCTAATATCCATGAAAAGGGAGAGGTGGAGGATAAAGAGTTCTGATAGGAAGGAGGACTCATAATGATGTTTCTAGATTGCGATATCTTAGTAACGAAGCATGGCTTTATATTTTATACTATAGGGTATGAGCATCCAGATCAGAGGGTTGTAAGTAACCTAAAGTACATACCTAGAGAGTACGCTAAATTATTCAATCTAGAGTGGTTGAAGCACAAGTGGATATTAGAGGGTAGAGAACTTGTGAGACCTAAAGTACTATTCTCTCCAAGGGTATATCAATCGATCATTAAGACATTTATGAGATATTTTCCTGAATACGTCTACTACTCTAATCAACTACAAAAGTATATAATCAGTGTTCCCATAGACCTCATAGATAGAGTCTACAGACCCAGTGAATCCCTTAAGCGAATTATGAATAAGAAGAGGAGGGACCCCCTAGAGAACAAGGTGGTTAACCTAGTAGAGGAGCTATCGGGAAAATCTGGGATCTCATTAAAATACTTTGGAGTGAGTGGATCCGTAAGCCTAGGTATGCACAGATCCTTTAGTGATATGGATATCATAGTATATGGTTTAGAGAACTACTACAAAGTTAGGAATACTCTAATACTACTAGAGAAGGAGGGGCTAATTACCATGATAAGTGAATCTGCTCTAGACGAGATTAGAATGAACAGAGGATTGTATCAGGGCACTAGGTTCAATATAAATGCAGTAAGATTACAGGAAGAAATCAAGACTACACCCTGCCTTTATAGGCCTATCTGTACAATTGAAGTGAAGTGTAGGGTATTAGATGCCAGAGAGTCCATATTCAGACCAGCAGTGTATAGAGTTAGAGTAGAAGATGTTATTAGAGGACCAAGAGATATATCCCCGTACATAACTAGAGTGGTATCGATGATAGGACTCCATAGGATGATCGCTACTGAAGATGATATTATCATAGTCAAGGGAATACTAGAAGAGGTCACAGATGTAGATACCAGTATAAGGTCATACAGGATATTTGTGGGCTCAGCCTCTCAGAATGAGTATATTAAAAACCTATCTAGGGGGATATCGTGAAGGCCAGGGATAGAGATGCTCCAGTCACTAGGGAGGGCATAATCTTCAGGGTCATGGGATACAACCATCCACCAGGTGCATGTTTCTGCGATGTAGAATATGCTCCCGAGACCATATACATTAGTAAGGAAAAGAGAGCGCTAAGGGTAGGAAAAGGACTAAGATACTACAAATTCTACTTCGATGGAGGACTCAAATTTGTAGAGGAGAGATATCCTCAGTACACCGTGTACAGTAGAGTCTTTAGAAAGAGACTCGTAGGGCTCAAATACGAGTACATAGCCGAGCTCAGAAAGCCTGAGGAGAGACTCCAGAAATTGCTGATATCTGAAAAGGATGACAAACTTTTGAAAGCTCTTCGTAGATTACTTGATATGATCACAGAAATATCCACACTCAGAACATCCGACTTCGGGGTCTTTGGATCCCTGATGCACGGTTTTTACCATGAGGAATATAGTGATCTTGACCTGGTGATCTATGGAACCAAGGAATTGGAGGAACTTTTGGAAGTGCTGAATAGCCTATATAGAGATGGCAGAGTACTGATAAATGAGTTCGATACAGTATCTCCCGAACACTTTAAGAACTGGAGATTTAAACACCTCACTCCAAAGGAGTATATAGAATATCAAAAGAGGAAAACGATATACGCTATATACAAAGGCCCGGAGAGACAGATCAAGGTCGAGTTCGAACCTGTGATGAGATGGGAGGAAATAGTTAATGAATACCCGAACTATGAAAGTATAAGACCTCTGACATTTGTAGAAGCTGAGGTTAAAGTGATCGATGCGTCCAGATCGTACTTCATGCCCTCCACATACTCTATCGAGTTGCTTAAACTCAAAGGATATAGTAAACCTGTAGACGTACGCAGAGTCATCTCCTATGTAGAAGAGTTTAGGATGCAGTTAGGGGAAGGAGATTTGGGATTAGTTCGTGGCATGCTTGAGGAGGTCTGCCTGAAAAACGGTGAAGTATTTCATCAGATAGTGTTAAGCTATTTCCCTAAAATATACCATGAGCAGGTACTCAAACCACTGACCCATTAGTAACATACTTAAATCTCGGAACAAAGATTATAAAGAGTATGTCTAGCAAAGGTACAGCTAATAAGGATCTGATTGAGAACTTCTGGAGAGAGGAGATTGAGTTTAGGAGGATTAGGCGTGAGTCTGCTGATTGGAGTTTTATAGAAAAACAACCTCCAAGAATTAAAGCAGCACTAGAATACTACATAGAGACAGGGGATATCAGAACATCATCCAAGATAGCTGGACTAAATCTATGCGTATTTAGGAACATCCTCAGACAAGCACGAATACCAGTAATAACGTAGTCAGGTACTGACTACGCTAGGTAATCCAAGGAGTACCTTAAGCCAGATCTACCTCAGGCTTAAAGTGAAGTATACCTGTATACTTTCAATTAAACTTAAGTATAGTAAAAAATCGGGTTGAAGAGTACTTATTTTCTCTCTAATATCATGCTCTCTACTACCTTTATCAAGTCCTCTGCAGTTAGTGGTGGTCGTACGCACACAGTATAGCAGTATGTATCGTCCCAGAACATCGCCATGGGTATTCGTATAACATTGCCATTAGGTGCTAGATCTCGAGCCTTCTTATACATATAAACATAGATCTCTCCTATCTTGAGTAGCTCCACAGGCTTACCGCTTTTCCGTTCCTTCTCTACCAACCGTTTTAAGTCCTCTGAACTCGGAACCCTTCCGTGGTGTGTTGCTATCTCTATTGATACCTGGATCATTTCTTTTCCATAGAAATGTGAGATTGGTTTATCGTCATAGCATACTATCACCAGTGCTCTTGGTAAACCGGGTGAATCGGGTAGAAACGCTGCAGAATACCTCAGACTCTTGGGAATCCACTTAGGAATCATAGGCTTCTTACCTGTTAGGAGTTCCATTATCTTAATACCGTCTTCAAGGGAGAACCGTCTAAATAGTGGTATAACTATTCCTCCTACAACTTCAGGAGGAAAGTTCGGAGATGTAGCAGGAATGTACTCACCTTTCTTGAATAGCTCTAATGCGAGCTTAAGGGCTTCTCTTCTAGTTAGCTTCTCTTTTGGAGAATAGGATAGCTCTCTTGGAGGGTAGATCAGATTGTAGATTAAACTATAGAGGAGGAGAGGTAGGAGAATTGATATCATGACAATTAGTACTAGCCTTACCCTCATCCTAACCACCTCCATATGCATAGAACTCGTAATGGCTTACCTCTATAAGCGAGTAGGGACGAGTAAACCTTGGTATATGGGTTTCCCAATATGAGGGTCTGTTAGGTTCTTCATAGTATATCAACTCTCTGAAATGACTACCATCTATGCAGATCTCTCCGGTAGTAGTTTCGACAAAAGCCTGATAGTCATTGACCATTGAGGGATTGACATCATTGAGAGTCCAAACTAGGTGAGAATCTATGTAAAAGCGGTAGATAGTTATATCAACGGGCTCTCCTAATCCATAGGGCCACTCGATATAGTAACTGTGCCACTCTCCCTTCCTCGGACCTATAGGGAGAATTATAAAGTTATACTGATCTGCATCATTACGTTCAATATAGTAATGCGGTACATCCAAATATACATTAGCAATATAGCCTCTGGCATAACCTAGTTGTACCCAGTAGAGAGGGCTATACTTCAAGATAATAGTAATCCACTCGAGCATATAGTAATCCTTTGGAGTATAAGGATCTATTGTGTAAATTTCTCCATAAAGTGCAGCTCCATAGGCACCTTCATGTCCTAAATATTGGTAACCAGCATAATACCTAGCGGGCTCTGAAAGTATTGATGATACTACTGCTAGTAGCAGTATTAGAAGCGCTATGGAATATCCAAATAAGCATACGAACTTCCTTTTAGATATTCTCATTTATCCACCGTGTATACTGTTGATTTCTCCCTTTTTTCGGTAATAAAGGACTATAAGAAATTGAGATATGTGAATAATGTAGTCCTTTATAGTAGTTTAATACTTTTACTCATATAATCAAAAATGCCTCAAAAGATACGAAGCAACTAGTCTATATGTCCTAATCTTCTAATTTCTGACTATAAGAATAGGCACTTTAACAATATAATCTAGCCTATACCAGACCTATGATATTAGCTATTCTACGAGCTACAATAACAGATGGTGAAATTTGAAGGAAGCTTAGGTAATGGTATCCCTTTTAAGTTAAACTCAGCCACATTAGCATCATAGGGTAGAGCTCCAGCATACTTCACTCCAATCCTAGTCGCCCAATTCCTCACCAACTTTTCAGTCTCCTCAGAGCGACAATTACCTACTAGATATACTTCTCTCACATCTACATGCACCTCTCTCAATAGATCCCTTATTCTCTTAGCAGTTTTCAATCCCATTAGTGATGGATCAGTAACTATTATCATAGTATCCACATCTCTATCAGTACGCCTACTTATGTGCTCTAATGGGATGCCAGTAGACTACTCCTTCCCGCTTTCGGTAGGAATTTGCGATCGTAGAGATATACTGATCATGTACCTTCAGTTCCACATCCTAATATTATCTCATCACTATTGTTTCTAGTAGGAGCTCTAGAGACTTTAAAAGTTATCCGGACGTTTATTTTAAAATGTTGGGGATTAGGGCCCTTGACCGTCCTCCCCCCAATCCCAGTGGGATTGGGATAGGAGACATAGGGTTCTCGGGCCTCCCCCCCAATTTTCAAATACACAGTTAGTTATATACTTAACCTTAGCATGCTTATCACTATACAATTAGCCTTTATACCCCTTTCAAGATCTCTAGAATTTCTTCCTCAATCTCGGGATCAGATACATCTCTAGTCTTCATCGAAGTTTTCGTACTTCCTACTATAAAATTCGCACTTAATCCTATAATGCGAATTTGAGAAGTGACAAGTTCCTCTCTATATTTCTAATAAGGAGATCTCTCTTAGCAGTTATAAGACTCTTTAATTACATAAACACTTCACTATATATTGGATTTTCACGTAAAATAAGTGCTATTGGATCTATCGAAAGAGTATCCTAGCTAATTCTATCCTGAAGTTGTCTAGCCCTAGTTCTAAGCAGGCCTTCGAATGTACTGTCCAGTCTCCTCTTACTATCAGCTCTCTCCACTATGAATCCTCCTATTGTGGAAATATTGGTATCTGAGATACTCAAAGTAGTCCTTACTTCTGTCTCCATTTCAATAGCTTTCGCTAACTCTTCTAGGTCTAGACTTAATTTAGAATCCCTTTTATTAAGAGGTATCCTTAAGTCTCATCTATTCATTCTATGTCCGCCCGATCTTGACAATTTTAAGGATTTATGAGTTTAAACATCATACACTCTTTACCTATTCTGACCTAGACTTAGACTTCATCTTCAATTTATCATTAATGAAACAAAGTAAGTTTTAGTTAAGGTAAAAATAACACCTCTTTTGTACTATAACTTAATGGACACTTACAAAACTTACCTTTAATCTCTTATGTCTTGTAGCTTTGAAATGAGCTCAGATATTATCTCCTCTTTAAGCAATTCTAGTTTAGACTCCAAAGTGCTATTGTAGTACTTCCTTCCATCCTCTGTTACAGCGACTAGACCACCTACACACTCTATAGGATCCGCTATCTTAATGTCTATGTCTTTCTTAAAAGCATACTTTTTCTTTACTTTATCTATAACCTCTTTTATAGTTTTTACATCATTTTCACACGGATACACTATTATAGTCGTCCCTTTAATAGCTCTAATAACCTCTTTTAAACACTGCTCTATGAATTTGTAATGTAGTTCTTCATTGCTTCTGATCTTTAATATTATCTCTTTTGAAATATTATCAAAAAACTCTGATAACATTCTATATCTCTCCTTTATAAAGCGATTCCTTATCTCTAACCTCTTAGGGGCTACTTCACGTCTGAGCCTAGCCCTAAACTCCCTCATTAATGTCTTAATCTTCTCCTCTCTTATCTCTTTAGCTTTAAGTTTCGCCTCTTCTACAATACTTTTCGCCTCCTCTTTAGCCCCCTTCAGTATTCTCTTTACTTCTTCTTCAGCTGCACTCCTTATCTCCTTAATTATTACTTCTATAAGCTCTTTATCCTCTGTTCTATATTCCATCATCTCACTCACCAAGTAACCTACTCATTATCATCCTTAAGATCCTCTCTTTCTCATCTTCCAGTACCTTCCTTAAGTTTTTTAACATTTCCTTGTGCTTTTCCTCTAATTTTTTCAATTCAGCCTCTACTTTAGCTCTCTCTAATTCCATTATTTTAAGGAGCTCTTTGTCTTCCTCTACTTTAGAAGCCTCTTCCACTATTCTCTTAGCCTCTTCTCTAGCCCTCCTCAAAATCTCCTCTGCCTTCCTCTTAGCTTCACTCACTTTCTCCTCTGCTCTTCTCTCCTCTTCTAGTATAACTGAGATGTCTACCTTTTCCATTTTAACCGAACACCTACCGCATGTGATATTATATCATGTAATTCTTCAAGTCTATAAGTTTTGTTTTTCTCTAACGTTGGAACTACGACTATCAAAGGTGGACTATGCAGTATTTTAAGCAGGTCTCTTAGCCTGTCTTTCAACTGTTTGTAGATTTCTTCCTCTATTATCACTAGCTTAGAAGTTACGACTCTACCTAAAATTTCTTCTCTCTGATCCTCACTAAGGATCTTACTGATCTTCATTACTTCAAACCCTAGTGTTGATAACGCATCGAGTTCAAGGCTTGAACCAATCGCTAACAAGCTCATCTTCATCCCTCAAATTTTTTAAATAAGTCCTTAATAACATATTGCTGAGGTGGCTTAGGTGCTTTTACCAGAGAAGATGGCGATATTCAGAGTGGCAGTGCCCTCAGAGTATGAAGTATCCCTCATAAATACCCTATCTGAATTTGGTAATACCGCTCTTAGAGCAGGAGGTATAGAACTTCACCACATAATGCCTAAGTTATTGATAGACGTACTTGAAGGATGGGTCTCGCCTTCAACTCTTAACATGCAACTCGTGTTAGACACTATTAAACGTGTGTTAAGACCCGGTGACGACTATAGGACGAGAGTAGAGAGACTAATTCAGAAGTACTACCAATTAGAGAAACTAGAAGAGTTGGTCAAGAGGTTAGAGTCTATAGGAGTATCACCTGACAGATTCGTACGTAAGCTCTTAAAGATAAAATTTGACTATGTTTGTGTAGAATCTGAGGAGTTATTGAAAGCTACAAAGGAATTCAGGGCAATTGGAGTGATAGTGAGAAGAGTAAGAATGGACGAACACACGTATTTCCTAGTGTTGGTCTATGAGGATGAGCTGAGAGAAGCTGTACAGAGAGTAAAGGAAAAGCTTAGCACTAGCAGGATAAACATTCCCCAGTGGTTTTACGATAAGCCTCAAAACGTACTAGCGAGAGTTGAAGAAGAGAAGAATAGAATTAGAAAGGACATATTTGACGCGTTAGTAGATATAGCTGAAGTGATGAAAGATGCTATTGAATATGAAAAAGCATCGAAAGTTGGAGTTCTTGACGAAGCGCGAAAGCTCTTTAAGGAAATCAAGAGCTCTCTTGATACACTAGAGGATATAGTTAGAGACCTAGTAATAGCATCTATAGCTAGAGCTGTAGTCGAAAAAGGCGAATTAGGATTACTGAGGAAGGTTAAGCTAGAGGACGAGATAGTAGAAGAGATAATTAAACTAATAAAACTTGATGATAAGCTGACAGTACTGGAAAATATAAGGTCTCTTATAGAGTCATCTAATGCTGATCAAAGCTTGAAAGAGGATCTCGATGAAGTATACTTGCGCTTTAAAAGAGCCTACCTTAGAACAAAAGTCTTAGATGAAGTAGTTAAAAGGGGTTATCTACCTGAAACACTAAAGGGTAGGTTATGGATTGGAGCTTTCTTCGGAGAGGAGACTGAAATAAAGAACTTTTTAGAGGAATTGAGCTTCTACGAAGTGAAAATGAGTATCTTTGACTTTATCTCTCACAAAGTGCTAGTGGCTATAATCGAGAGTGAAGAAATGCTAAATGTCATACAGAATATCTCGGAAAGGTACCCTCTCCTCAGAATATTCATAGATGTTCAAGAAAAGCCAAGCGAATTGTTGACAAAGTTTGAGGACTCCTTAAAAAGAGAGGAAGAGATAGTAGTAGGCGGCATCATGTTAGCTTTCAAAAAGGACGTAGATCTCAAGAAGTTAGTAGAAATTTATAAGGATGAAGAGTTAAAAGAACTCGCACAGAAGATCTCATTTTTGAAAAATGAACTTTATGAGAATAAACCTTTGCCAATTAAGACAATTACTGAGTTCATAAGCTTCTTAAAGAACTTAGTAGATAAAGCAGACAAAGTGATCAATGAGATATCAAATATAAAGCATAAGGTGAGCGCTGAGATCGACCTCATACTAAGCGGTAGCCAAAAAGTCCTATTAACTTACAAAAGGATATTAAACGACGTAGTTAGGGAAGTAGAGGACGTTCTATCCTATGAAAGAGCGGTAGAGAGCATGAGTAAGCTCTACCCAGCATTAGGAGAGTTGAGAGTATTCAGGAACAAGAGAATAACTTTAGTTGAAGGCTACGTACCAGTGAGGTATGCAGAGGAGCTCAGAAAAACTCTAGAAGAAAATATCCCTAGAATACTCTACTTAAAGATAAGAGAACCTCTCATGTTCGAACCAGTCCCGACCTACATCAGGAAGAGGGGATTATGGAAGCACTTATACGCGCTCGTAGACATGTTAGGAACGCCTAACTATAGGGAAATAAATCCAACACTATTCCTCGTCACATTATTCGTGATAATGTACGGCTTAATGTTCGGCGATGTAGGACAGGGAATTCTAATAGCCATATTCGGGGCCTGGTTACTCAAGACCAAGTATCCCTTGCTAGGGATCTCTAGAGAAGGAGCTGCAAGTTTAGGCTTACTAGCCCTATTATCAGGAATCTCGAGTACAATATTTGGGATCCTCTACGGCTTCCTCGTATTCCTTCAACCACTATCAGAACCACTATGGATAAGACCTTTGCACGATATCTACTCCATTATAGGGACGGCCCTGCTCTTTGGGGTAGTACAGCTCATATTAGCCATGTGTCTTAGTGTAGTGAATTATATATTGTACAAGGACTACGGTGGAGCTATATTCAGTGGCATGGGTTTAATGGGGATAATTTACTACTTAGCAGGTGTTTATATAGTTTATAATATAGTACTCTCGGGCTACAACTTTTCCATAGTTATGAGCCCCCATGTTCAGCCGGCAGTTTACGCCGTAATTCTGTCCCTAGTATCAATAATAGGCTATGGTCTCTACGAGTCTATAAAGACTGGAAAGACAGAGAAGATGATGGACGCGGTTACAGAAATATTGGAGATGTTCATTGCTTACCCTGCAAATACACTCTCATACATTAGGCTTGCAGCTTTCGCAATGGCACATGAAGCTTTCGGAGAGCTAGCTCACATATTAGCTCATATGACTGGTCCAATAATCAGCTATACAATAGCTAACCTCGTAGTCTTAGCTATTGAAGGATTAGGAGTCGGTATTCAAGCCTTAAGATTAACGTTTTATGAGTTTTCAACTAAGTTCTTCAGGGGAGAAGGTATCGAATTTAAGCCAGTAATAGAATTTTCAGCATTAGAAGGGCTTAAAGAAGTAGCAGAGTAATCTTTAGGAACCCCTCTGCAGTATATTTATTAATATCCTGTCTTTTAATTACGGTCGATGAGGATGCCCATAAACAAGGCCATTGCACTATTCATTACATTTAATATAGTACTAGTTAGTGTTTCAATGATTGTCTTAGCTAACTCTTTAACTGACAAGATAAGTAGCACTAAGCCACAGGAAGGAGGTGGAATAACTCAGCCGGAGGCAATAGCTATAATAGCTGCTGCAATTGCAGTTGTAGGATCTACGATAGCTTCAGGTATAGCATTAAAGAGTGTTGCAACAGCTGGTTTCGCAGCTTATGTTGAAAGACCAGATGTTAAGACATGGTTGTTAATACTAGGAGGTCTAGCTGAGGGGATAGCAATTTATGGATTGCTGTTAGCTATACTGATACTAGGGAAGATAGGCTAAAATCCTTAATTACTATATTTTATTTACCTTATTTTAAACTTAGTTTAAATTATTAAAGAACTCAATATTTCTTCCTCGGGTATACGTAGAGTAGCTCCTACAAGTATTCTTTCAATGTTTAGGGCTTCATTTAGAGCTAGGTGCAAGAAGTATATCACATAAGGTAACTCTACTGGATGTTCACGTGCTAATTTTAAGTAATATTTCTGGTTAAGAGTCTTTAATCTCAAGATTAACCTTGATATTTCTTCAGACTCTAAATACGACTCGACCTCTTTTAAATCGGCTCTTATTGCCTTTATTAACTCTTCTGTTTTAACTTCTGTAAATTTAATTGTTACAGGAACGAGTCCCCTTAATATTCCCTTAGATATAAGTTCTTTCGTTCTATTCTTAAAGACCGTACTCCAATAGATTAGGACTATTAGTGCTTCTCGATCCAGTAGTTCTACTAGTTTGTTTCGATATTTTCTCTTTGCTTTTAAGAATACGTTCCTAGCATAATTAAAGTATAGGGAGTCTAGAAAAGCCTCTTTCTCATCTACTACTCCAGTTATGAACTCAGGCTTTCGTACCCCCTTCCCGTATGGTGTTTGAGAGAGTTTCTCCCATAGATCTCCTTCAGTAACTATACTCTGTATATCATCTAGGCTTAGGTGGTGTGAGTAAGGATATAGATATGGCTTGACCTTTCGCCCAGAAATCTCTCTAAGCTTGAACTTTAAGTTCTCTACTTCTAGTATATCAGGATAAGCACACACTAAGTCTTCATATTTTCCAGCTAATTTTCTAAGAAGAGCTAGGCGTTCATTAAATACTTTAAATACCTTCTCTATCTTCACGAGAAGTGAATCTTTTTCTTCAATACTCGTATAGGCTTCGTATTCAGTTAAAGTTCTCTCACCTTTAACTATAGCAATGTAATCTTTTTTGGTTAGAAGTTTGGTCTTTAAGCCATGACTTCGAACTGCAATATAGGTTTCCATTACTCTTCACCTATCTTCTTGATCCTGACGAACTCCTCTATTTCCTCCTCTGATACTTTCTCCTCTATCCTCCTTATCGTGTCTCTAAGCTCAGGTAGCATGTTTTTCTCAAGTGAGTTAACTACTCTGTTTATATACTGAAGTTGATAGCAAAGCTTTTCGATTGCTATTTCCTTATTCGCTATTTCTATCATTCCCTTTAACGAATTCCATAAAGTCTTTAGAGCTTTTTTATACTCTGGGTCTAATATCTGTGAAAAATCAGGATCACTAATCACCCTGACTTTGGGAACAGCTACTCCTTGAACGCTCTCTAAAACTGTCTCTAGTTTAGGTGGTATGACGAGGGCCATTCTTGACTGAAAGTCCTGTTCTCCTCTTAATACTCTTATACGATCCATGGCTCGTATAGCTTCTAAGTATTCAGATTCAACTTTAGCTCTTAACCTTAACTCATCAATTAGTATAAATATCTCTTTTATCAATTGATCTCTCCTCATTTCAAGTACACTCTTACCTCTTTCAACTAGCTCTAGTTGTGCTCTGAGTTTAAGTAATGTACCCCTGGACGCTGGTAAAAAGCGAAGGCTTGAGACCAAAGCCTAACCACCGTACTTAGGATGATATTTCTCTATCATTCTCCTCGGTATTCTCACTAGCTCTTCTTCTGGGAGTATCGATAATACTTCCCATGCTCTGTTTAACGTCTCCTCTATTGACCTGTTCTCATAGGGCCCCTGACTAACAAACTTAGCTTCAAACTCTTCTGCGAACTTTAAGAATCTCTTCATCCTCTCGCTTAATCCCACCTCTCCTATAATCCTAGCTAAGTCTCTAGCCTTTACACCTCTCGAGTAAGCATCGTATAACTGATCAGCGACATATCGGTGATCTTCTCTCGTCCTGCCTTCGCCTATACCTGCCTTCATAAGCCTACTTAAACTCGGAAGGACGTTTACTGGAGGATATATTCCTCTAGCATATAGTTCTTGACTTAAGAATATCTGTCCTTCAGTAATATATCCAGTTAGATCGGGTATTGGGTGTCTTAAGTCACCACCGGGCATCGTTAATATAGGGAAGAGAGTTATACTGCCCTTCTTACCCTTTATTATCCCAGCTCGCTCATATATTGTCGCTAAGTCACTGTACATGTAACCAGGATATCCGAGTCTGCCCGGAATTTCTCCTCGAGCTGTACTTATCTGTCTTAGTGCTTCACAGTAATTGGTCATGTTGGTCATGATAACCAACACGTGCATTTCTAAGTCGAACGCAAGGTATTCGGCAACTGTCATCGCTATTCTGGGGGTCATTAACCTCTCAACTGCTGGGTCGTCCGCTAGGTTTAGGATAGCGACCATTTTCTCTATAGCTCCAGTCTCTTTAAACTGCTCTATGAAGAAATCTGCCTCTGTACTCCTTAGACCAATACCTGCGAATACAACTGCAAACTCTTCTTCCTCTCCTCTAACCGTCGCTTGTCTAGCTAGTTGAGCTGCGATTATGTTGTGAGGTAGGCCTGACACACTGAAGATCGGTAGCTTCTGTCCCCTAACTAGGCTAAACATTCCATCTATTACTGAGATCCCTGTCTGAATGAAGTCATGAGGGTATTCTCTAGCTACAGGATTTATGGGGGCTCCGGTGATTTCTCTCTTCTCTGAAGATACTATAGAAGGGAGACCGTCTATAGGTTTAAATCTTCCATTAAATATCCTCCCTAGAATGTCCTCGCTTATCGGTATTTTAAACGTAGTTCCAGTAAACTTTATTAGTACGTCTGTCTCTAAGCCTTCCTTCTCACCTAGCACCTGTACCATAGCTTCCCCAATTTTAGTCTCTAAGACTCTTCCAGTTCTCTCCCTACCATCTTTTCCGTAGATATAAACTACCTCATCGTAAGCTACATCTTCAACTCCATCTACGAGCATTAAACTACCCCTTATTTCCCTAGCCCCTCTGTATATTTTTCCTGAATATCTGCACAGAACCTCTTTCTTTAAAAACCACTTCTCACTCATAATAACACCTCACTCAAGGGCTATTCCGTGCTTTTCACCTATCTCCTTCAACTTCTTCATAGTTCTATCATAGAGCTCCTTCACTGCCTCAATCCCCCTCTCATCCTCTTTTACTCTCATCATTTCGAACACCTCAGGTAACCTTGATATCTCTTCTATTGAGACTCTTTTCCTTATTAACTCATAAGCTTTGTCAAAGAAGTCGATCATCATCTTCAACAGCAAGTACTGCTTCTGAGGAGGACAAAAGATATCTTCTCCTGAAAAAGCTACTTGTCTTAAAAATCCCTCTTTGATAATATCTGCTGTTAGTAGGATGAGCCTTTGATCGTCTGGTAGTGCACCTTCGCCTATTACTGAAGCTATAGCCTCAATTTCACTGGCTACCGTGAGCAATCTCAAGCCTCTCCTCCTATACTGTGGAAAATCCTTGGACACATTCTTAACCCACCACTTCTCAACAATCTCAGCATATTGACTAAAACTCCTAAGCCAGTTAATTGCAGGGAAGTGTCTACGATAGGCTAGTTCGGTGTCTAAAGCCCACATAGCCCCCACGAACCTTAGAGAGTGTATTGTAACAGGCTCATTAAAGTCCCCTCCTGGTGGTGAGACTGCACCTAAAATAGTCACTGAACCTATTCTCTCTGGATTACCTAGTGCTTTAACTCTCCCAGCTCTCTCATAAAACTCAGCAATTTTGTCTGGGAGATATGCTGGAAATCCTCTCTCTACAGGCATTTCCCCCAACCTACCAGCTATTTCTCTTAATGCCTCTGCCCATCTACTAGTTGAGTCAGCTATCAACGTCACGTCATAACCCATATCTCTGTAATGTTCAGCCATAGTCACTCCCATGTATATCGACGCCTCTCTTGCCGATACTGGCATGTTTGAAGTATTCGCGATTACTATACTTCTCTCCATTATCGATCTTCCCGTTTTAGGGTCCACGAGTTTTGGAAACTCCTTCAGCATCTCAGCTATTTCATTCCCTCTCTCGCCGCATCCTATGTAAATTACTATTTCTGACTCACTATACATTGCTATTTTGTGAAGAGTTACCGTCTTTCCAGTCCCGAAGCCACCCGGTATAGCAGCAGCTCCTCCCTTAGCTATAGGGAAGAACGTATCTAGTACTCGCTGACCCGTTATTAATGGAACTTCACTGAGTAGTCTCTGTTTGAAAGGTTTAGGAATCCTAACTGGCCACTCCTGGTACATCTTCACTTCTACTCTTCTTCCATTATCTTCTAGGACAGCTACGATATCTTCTACAGTATAATCTCCCTCCTCTATTTGAACTACTCTTCCCTTAAGACCGGGAGGGATCATTATTTTGTGGCTTATAAGGGGAGTCTCTTGTACTTCGCCTATTATGTCTCCCTCTCTAACCTTCATTCCCGGCTTCACTGTGGGTTTGAAGTGCCACTTCACATCTCTAGGTAACGTATTAACTCTTACGCCTCTTCTGACAAAATCGCCTACTAACTTCCTTATCTCTTCAAGAGGTCTTCCAACTCCATCAAACGTTCGGGACATGAGGCCAGGACCAAGCTCTGCTACTAATAGTTTCCTTGTCGTAATTACAGGCTCTTTAGGTTTAAGACCGCTAGTGTCCTCGTAGACTTGTATAGTAAAGCTATCTGACGACACTCTGACGACTTCTCCTACAAGTTGTTCTTTTCCTACGTATACTACTTCTCCCATCTTCACATGGGGTAAGCCTTTAGCTACGACTACAGGACCTGAGATCCCAACTATGTAACCTACAGCTGATTTATTGGACATCAAGAAATACTTCAATAGAACTGCTATAAATTTATGCCTCCTTTATAGAAAATCATTAGACTACAGCTCACTACTAGGCGGTATTCATTAAATAATGCGAATTACTACTCAATAATGAAAGCACAAATATACTTGAGGGTTTTAGCTTAACTTTAAAGCTATCTTAGTGAATACAGTGACATTACGACCCATGGCATGACGCCTAAGGCTATTACCAGTATTGCCAGTCCTAACATTCCAGCTACCATCCAGTAATTAGCCTCCTTAGCCTCCACAGGTTTAGTATCAGGCTTATACCAGAAGACTTGCCAGAAGTACCTTAGTGAATAAGCTGCACTAACCAGAGTCGCTATGCCTGTGAGTACTGCTATCCAGAGGAACCTATGCTCAATATATGCTATCGAACCTGTACCAGCTATTATTAAGAACTCAGATGTGAAGCAGGGAAACGGTGGTGCTCCAGCTATGCTGAACATGCCAATTGCTCCAGCTATTCCAGTGAGGGGCATTTTATCCATTAGACCACCTAGTTTAGTTATATCCCTCATATGGGTCATGTGCATTATACTACCACCCACCAAGAACCATAGGCCCTTACTCCATGCGTGTGCTGTTAAGTGAAATATCGCTCCGTAGAGTCCCCATGGAGTAATCCCATTGAACAGTGCATAAGCACCAGCCGCTTCACCGATAAGTACATATCCCATATGACTTATAGACGAGTAAGCGATAACCCTTTTTACATCCACTTCTCTCAGGGCCATAAATCCTCCATAAAATGCTGTGAATACACCAAGTGACGCTAGAGTTACGAGTACTTCGGTCGCTTCACTAGCAGTGAGCGTAGGATTACCTAGTAGTACTGTCAGTAGTGCTATTCTGAAGATAGCATAGGCTCCAGCCTCTATTATTATACCACTTAAGAGACTAGACATAGGTGCTGGAGCTTCGGCATGTGCATCGGGAAGCCATAAGTGTACAGGCCATAGCGCCATCTTTACTGCAAAGCCGAAAGTTAGGAATGCAAATATATAGCGCCAGAAGGGCAGTATCTTTTCATATACTTCCTTTAGTTGGAATATCTCGAGTCCTATACCTCCAGTGAGTACAGCTATAAGCCCTATACCCACTATGAGGAATACAGCACCAGCATGTGTAAATATGAAGAATTTGAATGCTACCTTTGCAGGATCCCTGTAACCCCATCTAGCGATTATGAAATAGGAGGGTATCAGCATGAACTCCCAGAATACGTAGAATGCTAGTAAGTTTGCTGAAATGAATACTCCAATAAGCCCTGTGAGTAGTAGTCCCATTAATAAGTAGAATTGAGGGTGTTCACGCTCTATATACCCATTTGAATATATTAACGAGAATATGAATAGTAGTAATGTGGTTATGACTAGAGCATAACTTATACCATCTATGAAGAGAGTGAACCTTATTGCTCTAGCTGCAGGTGTAAGTATGGGAATCCAGCTATATGACTCCTTTAGCATTTCTCCCTTTCCAGCTATGAAATAGGCATGGGAGAATAGTATAATGAGGAGTATACATGCTCCTGTCATTATGCCTACTGCTACTTCTTTTTTAATTTTAGCAGTATAGTACATCACTAGTGACAGTACTACTGGTATTATGAGACCTACTAGTAGTTCCATGTAGCATCGCCAATATTACGGTAATGGGAAAGATTAGTGCTAATAAATCTAACTAAAGGATACTCTAGCAACTTACATCAAAGTAGTTATAGGCTGTATCGAAGAAACTAGTACTATAGAGATAGCGCTATGAAGCATAGAGCAATTAGCAGAATAGCTACACCTAACAAACCCATAGTCAAGATAGTTGAAGGTCTTCCCGTATGTAGTTTTCTCAATGACATACCTATTTTAACCATAGTAATAGCCATAAGGTATGTCATGTAGTTTAGCACGCTTTCAGATATCCAGGTGAGTGTTCCCGAGAGCTTAGCTACGATTACTGGAGCTCTAACTATTAGGGTATTAAGTCCCCTTTCAACATAATAGCTAACTGTACCTACAATCCTAATTGAATAATTTACAATTATGTTCTCATAGAGATAGTCTAGGTAATATCCGTTGAGTAGGATATTCCTTAGGTTCCTAAGAGTGCCGGATTTTAATATGACTTCTGGAGGTATTCTTCTAGTCCAGTATACCATATACACTATACCTGATGCTACAGCGAGGAGTGTGATGCTCAGTATTGTCACCAGTATTTTAAGCATGGATACCCCTGCGTTATAGCTGACTTCTACAGCTACAGGGTACACACGTATTACCATATGCTCGAGAAACTTCATAGTCTCTTCAGCTAAACCCATAGATAGTGTAAGTGCTGCCAGTATTACTAAGGGTATGGTCATAACATATGGAGCCTCATGAGGCTTATGCTTCCTCACATTTTCACTCTCCGGAGCTAAGAACGTCAGGTATATGAGTCTCAGTGGATATGTAGCTGTCATCAGAGCAGCTACTATTAGTAGGACAATTACATGAGTACATCCTGATTCGATAGCAACTTCTAGTATCATATCCTTACTCCAGAAACCACTTAAAGGTGGGAGTCCTGCTAGTGATAGTGCACCTATGGTCATGCACATGAAAGTTACTGGCATATACTTCTTAAGTCCGCCCATTAGTCTAATATCCCTACTCCCTACTGCATGGATTACGCATCCAGCGGATAGAAAGAGCAGAGCTTTAAACAGAGCATGACTTAGTACATGAAAGATGGCAGCATACCAGGCCAAGTGTACATGGTGTAGGTAACCAGCTAGTCCAAGGGTGGCGAGCATATAACCTAGTTGGGAAATTGTCGAGAACGCCAGAAGCTCCTTAATGTCTAATGATACTATGGCCATAGTAGCAGCGAACATTGCAGTGAAGGCGCCTACAGTAGCTGTAGTGGATAGAAATGCTAGCACTTCATAGGGTTCTAGAGGGTGAACTCCCATAAGTCTGGGGTAGAAGAATAGAAGGGTCTCTATTCTAGCCACTAGGAATACTCCTGCCTTAACCATAGTAGCTGAGTGCAGTATAGCACTTACCGTAGTGGGCCCTTCCATTGCATCCTTAAGCCATACATGGAGGGGGAATTGAGCAGATTTTCCTATAGCTCCACCAAGTGCCAATAACAGTATAGTATTCAGTACAGGCTTTAAGTAGTGGACATGTTTAATCAAATCTGTATATTCTAGACTATGAACATGCATAGCTATCATTGCTATACCAGCTAGGAACAATACATCTCCTAAACGTGTTGTTACAAATGCCTTAATACCACCTTTTGATGCTGCTGGTCTCTCATACCAATGTCCTATTAGCAGACAGGAACATAGACCGACTATCTCCCAGCCCAGATAAAGCGTAAAGAAATTGCCCGATAGTACTAGTAATAACATGCCACCAATGAAGAGGAGCATCATCGAGTAGTACCTTATCAACCTCTTATCTCCGTGCATATACCCCTTGGAGTAGAGAAGGACTAGACATCCTATTAATGCTACTATAAAACTCATCAGTACACTTAGTAAGTCTACTAATAGGTTTATTCCCAATCCCTCTACTGGTACGTTAAAGAATATTTTCTCTCCATACAACTTAATGAACCTGTACTCTATACCCTTATGAACCATCTCAATAAAAGCGATCAAGAGCATAATAGAAAGTACTAGTTCTATAAAACCTGAGATTATGGCTACGAATTCTCCGTATTCTCTTCTAAATAGTTTACTTAGTACTATGATTATCGGAATGGAGAGTAGTGGTACACTAATTAGTGCTATAACTATGATGTCTAAGGACATGTAGATCCCCCTATAGACACTACTATCGATTTAAAAAAGTTGGTAATATACCTAGGTAATGTAATTGTTCTAACTAAGGAAAGAACTGTAGGAATATCCATGGTGCTACACCACCTACCAGTAGTAGTAATACTAGCAAGAACATGGGAATCAGCAACTTATATTCTAAAGGTGGCATTTTACTAACCTCTTCAGAAGGAGGTTCTATGAATATGTGTTGGAGTATTTTTATACAGTATGCTGCAGCAACTACGAAGAGTGCTGCTGCTATTGTAGCCACTGCTACTATCGCTGGTTTTTGAGTATTAGCTAGTGACGAAATCACCATGAATTTAGCTAGAAAACCAGCTAATGGAGGAACTCCAAGTAGGGACATGAGGCTTATAGCTAGGATTATAGCTACCGATGGGCACTTTCTAACCAATCCTTTAGCATTATCTAATGTATAAATCCCATGTTCTTCAAGAATTCCTATAGCTAGAACAGAGGTGGCTAAGGATACATTACTCATCAGTATGAAGTATGCTAGTGGAGCAGCATTGTGTACTTCCATTCCGAGAGGTAGTCTCTTGAATACCATAAGTAGAAGTATCGTCAATAGGATGTATCCCGAATCAGCCACAGCACTATAGCCTATAATCCTCCTCAGCCTACTTTGCGTGAAAGCGCAAGTCTCACCTAGTAGTATTGAGCTGAGACCTATTAATGATAAAAGAACCACTATTGATGGAACGCCTAGTATCTCAGGTGTAGAAATAGTGGATATGGCACCGAAGACTCTAGATAGAGGGTACATTATACTTACCTCTAAAAGCAGTACCATCAGTGCCAGAGACCAGTATCTAGCACCAGTATATACGTCTACTAACCACATGTAGAATGGAAATGCACCCATTTCTATAATCAAACCAGAGAGTATTAGAGCACAGGCAGTTATAGCTAGAGATGCGCTTTCCCTACTGAGTTCTCCTAGTCCTTTATGAACCATGTCAAAGTTTAGTAATTCCATGGGTAAGGCGCTTTCATATGCATATGAGAGAGCTACATATAGTACACCGATACCAGCTGTAAGGAGTAGCGAGGAGAGAGCTGTCATCAAAACCATCTTAATTAGAGATTCTGATTCCAATCTCCTAGCCTTATATGCTATCAATCCTAATGAACCTATAGCTACTCCCTCCCATAAAATGACTAGAGTAACCATGTTGTAGGTAGTTGCCATTGCAAATATTATTGCCATCAACATGAAGACTAGACTAATGTAATTATTAAGTCTCCTCAGCTCATTGAGTTCAGACCTAGCGATAAACTGGAGGAGCACCAATATCGATGTAATAGAGATAGCGAGGGATACATAGTATGATAGAGCATCAGCACAGAATAGGTTCATGAGTTCCTCGAGTACCAGAGCGTTTCCATGCTCTGTGTTCAGATAAATATGAAATGAGTATAACAATACAACCATGATTATACTATAAGATGAGATTATTAATGCTACTCCTACCTTCCTGCTCTTGCAAGTGCTATTCCAAAGAGAGTAGTGTAATACGGCAAGAGCTAACGATACTGCTGCTGCTGGTATGGGCGAAGCTATTATCATGCTTTCCTACCCCTTTAACTCCGATAGTTTATCTACTTCAATCCTTCCCATTTTCTTAAATAATACATAGATCACTGCTATGAGTACACCTAAGATTCCACTATCTACGGCCACTAACACTACCAGGTAAGTCTGAGCTGCTCCTATGTTCGATATACTGTTCAGAGATAACGATAGTAGTGATGCTATGAATATTAGAGAGAGTCCTAGTACTTCAAGACACATGAGTATTTTAACCCAGTTTCTACTTGAGAGTATTCCGTATACAGATATAGCAGTTAACACTACTAGACCCGCTAGGTAAACGTTAACATAGGTCAAATCTTCTCCCCCTCTCTAATGATTAACCTCATGGTAAATGCGGTTACCACAATGAAAAGGCCGTGTGCAAGTAACAGAACCGAGACAAAGGGATCTAGACTCCATGAGAGTTGAGGAGGATGAATTGGCCTTACTAATATTGGCAGTATAAGCACTAATAGAACCAATCCTATCACTAACGGTAGTATATAACTCCAAACCCCTCTTTCACGAGTTTCAATATACATCATCGGGGATATAGCAGCTAGTGCTACAAACGTACCAAGTGCTATAGATAGAGCTACTATAGCCAAGACAGGGAGATTAGTGTGTGCTATAGCGATACACATGAGTACTGTGCATGCTAGAAATCCTACTAATGCTCTCTGTAGCCTTTTACTTGTTACTGCATATAGTAATGATACAATTGAGAATACAACCACAATCACAGAAAATATGAGGTCTACAGGGTTCATATTATCACCCTAACCATACAGACTACTAGGACTAATAGTAGTGATAGTGGTAACACTTTCCTCCAGAAGATATCCAGGAGATCTTGAATTCTCAGTCTGGATGTAGAAGCCTTTATTGAGAAACCCAGTGTAGCTACAAGTATAGTTTCTATTAGAAGTATTATAGCATATACCGCCTCACTTAACAACATTGGTAGCTTAGGAGGTATACCCACAAATATAGCTGATGCTAGTGCAAAGGCCCTAAACAACATCATATCTCTAGCCAAGTGAAGAAGAGCCAACTTCCTCCCGGAGACTTCAGTTAGGTATCCAGCCACTACTTCCTGTTTAGCCTCAGGTATATCGAAGGGATCTCCTTCTATCTCTGCCAGTGCACCTATTATGAATATAACCATAGCAATATAGTGTGGAATTATTGATATAGGTCTAGATCCCAGTGCTGACCATATTCCTTTAGAAATACTAGTTATGGAGAGAGTCCCTGTCTCTATAGCCGGTATTAGAGCCGTGAGTATGAGTACTATATCGAAACCTATCACCTGCATTACTAATCTAAGTGCACCAACTCTAGTAAATGGGCTAGCGTAACTCCAGCCCAGTATAAATATAAGGGCGGCTGTAATTGAGGCTAATAATATCGAAACCAGGAGATCTCCCTCAAAACATATTATCGCTTGTCCTGTGAAAGGTATGAAGAATAAGTTGAATGTAGCTAGTGATACCGCTAATACTAGCGATAAGTCCACCATAAATTCATCTGCCCCTCTCGGGGTGATATCTTCTTTAGAAAGTAGTTTTATGAAGTCTGCAAGTGGCTGTAGTATTCCTTGAGGACCCGTGTACGTAGGTCCTACTCTACTCTGCATGTATGCTACACACTTCCTTTCGAGCCATTCTATTATTAGTGAGAGCAGTCCTATGAATAGTACACCAGGGAATATCAGTATCTTGAATAATAGGTCTATCGTAGTGTTCACCTCGTTAGAATATAGCTGGCTATAAGGGCTAGAACTATGTATATCACTAAGATAACTCTCAGCATAAGCTCTGCATATACCATAGTGGGCATAGAGAACGCTATTAGCAAGGGTACTGTTTCCAGTACTGAGAATAAGAGTACATATCTAAAGAAGGTAGTTGTAATAGTATCTGGAGCAATTATTTCTTCTTCACCACAAGCATAGAACTTCCTCTTTTCGGTACTATCCCTACCCCTAGCCGAGAGCTTAAGGGTAGTAATGTAGATCAGTACTATAGTCATTACAACTAGTAGAAAGCTCAGAGCTATTATTACACTCATCATGACCCCCATAGTAGTTAAAATTAGTGTTATTAAGTTTACTTCTCGGTATACCGATAGATGACCCTGTAGATTTTTATAATATCGTAAAAATTCCTAAGATATCATACTTCAGGTTTTTAATAGAATAAATTTAAAACTCTATTGAGTCTTAGTATTCTACCTCCTTTGCCACCTCTACGATCATTCTAAGCTTATCTATCGCTATTCTATAATCCAAAATAGGATTAGATGTAGCCCCTTTAAGACCTCCAAGACCACAGTCGGGTTTGATCATTAGTAACCTCCTACCATATTTATTCAATCCCGACTTTAGAAGGGACAGTACTTCCTCTTTTCTCTCTACAGTGGCTTTTTTCGAGGAGAGACATCCAAAGGCTATGAACTTGTTATGAGATTCTAATATCTCGACATCGTAGTTCTCCAAGTTCTCGGGCGAGTCCGCGAATTCATGGTCTAGTACTTCGATACTCTCTAAATTGAGTAGTATTTCAACTAGGCCTTTAGAAATTCTTCCGCATACATGAATTCCTCGGAGTGCATGAATTCTCTCGAAAATCCTATCCAAACCGGAGAGTATATCCTCAGGCTTGTAATTAAATAGTAATCTTCTAGCTCCTACAATCGTACCTAATATAGGTTCATCAAGGACTAAAAAATCATAGCCGAGTTTCTTAAATGCTAGTGCAAAATTCCTTACGAGATCTACCATGAGCTCCAGAGTCTGTCTTTTCCTCGAGAGTAAGCTACTCATAAAAGATGGTCTTTTAATAAATATTTTAGATGCTAGAGTAAACGGCCCTGTTATAGGGGCTCTTAATCCCTTTATATTGCCAATACTCATACTTGAGACTAACTTAGCTATTATTATACTCTCCTCAGGTACGTACTCCTTTACATCTATATCTACAGGCTCCTCTTGTAGTAGAAAGTAGAATCCTCCCCGCTTACCAATAACATGTTGTTTTAGAAGTGGTTGTAGGAAGATATCTATGAATCCCCTAAGCTGAGGATATGGAGGATAGTCTATTCCTATGCTTACCATATCTAAGAAAGCCTTAGCTACATTCACTCTTGAGTATTCCAAAGGAAGAGAGCCTACATGAGTCGTGTACAAGCTTTACCCCTTACTTATCTTGAGGCTGAGCTTATAATTTATTTGAACCTCCTCATCTTCATATCCCCTCTTTTTGGAGGTTTTCTCCTTCTCGCCTCACCTTCTAATTGTTACGTAACATAGTTCTTTTGTAACTTTTGTATTCTTTTAGTAGAAGTAATGTTTAAGCATTCCTATCCTAAGTAACTAATAATCGAACCTGATGAAGTCCCGAGGATGATGAGCCTAGAATGGCTCCTAGATTACCCGAGATTAGCGGGGTTTAGGGATAGAAAGTAAAACAGCTCCTCAGTAAGCTCGAGAAGAAGCTGAATCTCCTGAGTCCAAGAGCATTAAGGAGTTCATTGTAGAGCACGAATCACAGGTGGTATTCATCTATTAAGTAAAAGTTTAAATCCCGTAGGTGAGTATGGATATTGACAGATCATTGCCGGAGGCTAGAAACAATTTGAATTGGAAGAGATTGGAGGAACTCAAAGAGAAGCTTTTAAAAGATGACAATATTTTGCTAGCATATCTCTTCGGATCCATGTCCAAATCAAAAGGTTATCTCGGAAGTGACATAGACATCGCAGTACTATTAAGAGATAACTCGTGGCCCTCCATTAGTAGGCTAATAGATAGCCTAGGTCTAGGCGAAAGGCTGGACATAGTGGATTTACCTCAGGCTGATCCTCTCCTAAAGTATAAAATCGTCTCTACGGGAATCAAACTCGTTGATAAGGGTGATTATGAGAAGAGGCTACTATTAGAATTGTTTGAGAGAATTCACGAGGCACTTGACGTAGCGAACTCATACTTAAACGGATCTTTAAATCCATCCGTGAACAGAGAGGTTATTGCAAGGAAGCTCATGGCATTAGACGAGGAGGCACGTATCCTACGCGACCATATCCTCAATAAGGAAATCGATGAAGTAATTGAAGATCCACTACTAATCAGGGTATTAAGAGATTCGCTTAGAGTAGCAATAGAGTCGATACTCGATATATGCAAACACCTCGTGGCAACCCTAGCACTAGGAATTGTCAGAGAATACAAAGATTTTCCATTAAAGCTCTCTGAGGCAAACTTAATGGATGAAAAGTTAGCCGATAAGCTCGCCGACTTCATTAGACTTAGAAACATAATACTTCATAGATACACGGAGCTCAACTACATAATATTATATTAGTAAAGCTAGAGAACTCATCAAAGAAACCATACCATCCTTTAAAACATGGCTATCAAAGATCTTAAAAGAGAAGACCTAAGCCGCAAAATACTGCTTTAAAGTTAAGCTTTACTACTATTTGAAGTATCCTACCAGCTAGGTGCATCCTTAAGATCTATTCCATGGTTTAGCTTATTGAACCTACTTTTATAAGCTTCTCAATATCCTAAAACTTAGGTGTTGTAATGCATGGAACCCTTTAACTTGGAATACTACTCAAAGCTAGCTGAAGAGAACAGACGCAGATTGGAGAAGACCTACAATTTTGAGGAAGGTGATAGGGTACCAGTACTCATAGGAGTCGGAGGACCCTACTACGCTAAACTCTTTGGATACACATTACTAGATTACTACACTAACCTAAGCGTAATGTTAGAAGTTCAAATAAAGGGGATAAAGTGGAGATTGACCTGGCTCAAAGATGACCTTTCACATATAGGGGTTGGTCTAGATCTAGGTAGTATTGCTGAGGGTATAGTCTTCAACTGTAAGATAATGATGCCTGATGAGAATAATCCCTGGAAAAGTCCTTGGATAGTTCCCTGTATAACGACGCTAGAGGATATTGATAGGTTAGAAGTACCTGATCCAAGTAGTAATAAGAGGATAAAGGAGTACTATAATAAGCTGGAAAAGTACAGAAAACTCGTTAAAGAACACTATGGTAACATCCCAGTAGGAGGGGGATTACAAATACACCCTCCTATATCAGCAGCAGGATCACTTCTAGGAACTCAGAGACTCTTTAAGTGGATATACAAGTATCCTAACGAGGTACATAAGCTTCTTAGGAAGCTCTATGAAACCTTCATAGTACTCCAAGAGTACTACTATGAGGTGACGGGCTCAGAGAGAGGATCCTTAGGCCTGTGCGATGATCACTCTGGCTATCTGAACAGAAAACTGTATGAGGAGTTTACATTACCCTATAATTTGAAGCTATATGAACTATATGGTAAAAAGTATAGATCTCTACACATGGATTCTAGAATGGAGCACATCATGGATATAATAGTAGACGTATACAAGGTTAATAGTGTAGACGTAGGCGTGGATAACGACATTAGAGTTATAGCGAGTGGTTTTAAGAAAAATAGAGTAGTATTTCAGGGAAATGCCGACTGGAGGGTATTATTAAAAGAGTCTTTAGAGTACGTAGAACTAGAAGTGGAAAAGTGTATATATTATGCAGCTCCTGGAGGAGGATACATATTTGATAACGGTGGAGAGACATATATAGGAGTCTCTCCCGAAGCACTGAAGTATGAAGTAGAGTATGCTAAAAGAGTTGGACAATACCCCATAAGAAAAGAGAACTTCAAGTACTTAGATAAGATAATTCGTTCTGATACTAAGAGAGCCTGTTAGTGTGTTGTTTTTCGCCTTTTATTCTCTAGCTCTAATAGTAGATCTCTTTCTTCTACCCTTCCTCTAGGACTAAGTTCACGAAAGATCTGTGCTTGAAATCTATATACCTTCGTTTCCACATCAAGCCATGCGTCTGGTGGTAAAAATGCCTTCATACAAGTTTGACTTAAGAAGGTTTCTTCATCCCATAGATACTCTACTGGAACCTGGGGTAAGAGTAATCCTGAGAATGGTCCACTCTCCACCATTAGCCCATGAACACCAACTTTAATCATCTTTGGATATTCTCTGGGAGAAACTCCCTTAATGAGTTCCATAGGAGATAGTATGGATATTTCAAACACTACTGTCTCCAATTCTTCTACTCCAAGAGGAGGAAACCTAGGGTCCTCTGTTGCAGCGGCTATAGCACTATTTATCAATGCTGTGAGTACATTTACATATCCCCGTGGATAACCTATACATCCTCTTAACTCCAATCTGTTCATTTCATAGTATTTCTCGATAGTAGTAAAGATACCATAGGTATCCTTAGTAAGCTTTTCAGGAGCATCTAGAGGAGGACTTATCATTTTTTTCCTCTTTACGTATTCTTCAACAGCTTTTCTAGCTAGCTTAACAAGATATTCTCCTTCTTCTATTGTATAGGGTCTGAATTTCTCTACGACTTCCATAGGCTATTTCTTACATCCCTAACATACTAATAAGTGTTCATCTAGTAGAGACTATGAAAGACTTTAATGTAGATACTTGAACTAAGGTAATATAAACGATAGGATAAGTGTTAATATAGAACTTCATAAAGACAGATAATCAGTCTAATCGAGGGTCATCATACTCAGTTTTCAACGCCCTCATCACTGTTCAATTTAAATTACTGGGGTAATATAAGCCTTTTATTCCTAACTCGTGGGGAGGATCTAGAGTAATCTTCTTCAACTAGGATTTGAGCTGGACAAATGGAGTTAGAGATAGAAAGGTAAAATTGCAGTCCTACATTATGGAATCTCTATACTTGCTTTTCAAGTGTAGCTGAAGCTTTTTCTTTTACTGATTTATAATGAATTAAATATAAAATATGTGACGAGTAGTACATTACTTAGAGTTACGTATGTGCATAGTCGGTCCTGGGGTCTACCGTATTAGTATTAATGATTATAGGCACTGGATTTGTAGAAATCCAAATAAATATTACAGGCGATAGTTAGTAGTGATGAACTATTTCGAAGTGAGGATAGATCAGGAGAAATGCATAGGGTGTATGTCGTGTGTAGCTGTTTGTCCAGAGGTATTCGATATAGATGAAAATGAACAGAAGGCTATTATTAAGGAAAAATACAGAAAGTCATCACAAGAACTTACTATAGGCATAGTACCTAGTAGTATCCTAGACTGTATCAAAGATGCTGTAGAGACGTGTCCTGTATCGGTTATAACAATGATCGAACTTAAGGAGGAACAAGATCTTGAGTAGGGTAATAGTTGAAGCTGTAGGTAGTATAGCAAACCTAGGGTGTATGTTCGATCTTGCTGGAATGGCCATACCAGTATTCAGGGATAGAGTAATTATCAGTGAAAATAGTAGAAAAGGACTTGAGATAAGAGTAAATAGACTGGGAATTCCAGAAGGCAAACTCAATGTAGCATATCCAGTCATAGAGTCCTTTAGGAGATACATAGAGTATAATGACATAAAAGTAGAAGTGTACATAGATAAAGGAGTCCCTCTCGGAGTCGGACTAGGCTCTTCTGGAGCGACGGCGGCAGCTACTGCTGTAGCACTTAATGAGTTATTCGGAACAGGGCTATCCATAGGAGATCTAATAGCTCTAGCAGGAGAAGGAGAGAGAGCAGTAGCTGGAGAAGCACACTACGATAACGTCTCAGCATCCATATTAGGAGGAATAGTAATTGTAAATCCCAAGAATCCAAGAGAATTCTTTAGAGTAGAACCACATAATCTAGAGGTAGTACTATTCCTATCCAAGAGTAGAGGAGCTATGAAGACGAGGAGCATGAGACAAGTACTACCTAGAGGAATAGACCTTAGTACAACAGTTTATTGGAACTGGACAGTATCTAAATTCACCAGAGCTCTTATAGAAAACGACTTGAAATCCCTAGGAGAAGCTATAAGCGAAGGAGGAATAGTGGAAGAGATCAGAGCCAGGTACGTAGATAGCTACTGGGAGATCAAGAAAGCAGCGCTTGAAAGCGGAGCACTAGGCTTCAACATCTCTGGAGCCGGACCTTCGATGTTTGCAATATGTAGATCAGGCCAAGGCCACAGGGTACTACTAGAAGTAAAGAGGAGAATGAATGTAGAGGAGTACTTAGAACTACTAGTCACCAGTATCGATCTCCATGGTGCTAGAGTACTCTCGTAGGTCTATTACGGAAATGCTCTTCTACTTATCCATACATTCTTTTTAGAGTAGGATGATCTGGGATCCTCATCATAGCCCATAGAGACTGGAGATGTTAGTCTATGAAATATCATCTGGACTATCCTCATTCCCGGATATAATTTAACAGGAGTATCGCTTTGCGAGAATACTTCGAGGACTAAGGGCTTAGGCACCAACATGCCAGAGCCAGGGCTTACGAGCCCAGCAGCGTGTACTACTATTCCAAGCCTAGCAATACTACTTCTTCCCTCTAAGGTAGCCGCTAGGGACTTTGATATTGCGATCTTTTCGAGAGTATATGCGAGGACAAACTGTTTAGGCATAAGTATGAAAGGTCTACCTTTAGTCTCTATAATCTCCACAGCATTTTCAAGAGTATGGAAGTCATAGGGGTCTATCAGGGACTTAGATTTAAATATCACGAATTTATCCGATAGTCGTAGATCCACAGAACAGGGTCCTACGAGCTCGGTATTCAGAGGGTCTATTACTATCTCTTTCCTCTTTAGAGATTCCAATATATCGACATCAGAGAGTATCATGCTTCATCATGAGTAGCTTTAAACAGTATAAAATTAGTTTTCTGTACCTGGAAGGGCTACCAGTACTAGTGTAGGTCGAATCTAAAGAGAAAGCTTAAAAGATTTAATCCAATAGTATAGCTAGTGAGTGCCCCGGTAGCTCAGCTCGGTGGAGCGGCGGCCTTGTAAGCTAGAATGGAGGTCGAGAAAGCCGCAGGACCCGGGTTCAAATCCCGGCCGGGGCTCTAAACTATAAATATCCCTTTTGTTATGAGCCCTAGGGGTTTGAAGGACACCCTAAGTAAAATTGTTATAAAAATATCGTTTAACTAGGCTAATTTTCTCCAATTCATGATCTCTAATCCTCTTACTCTCTGGAAGTGTTCCTCATCACCAGTCACTATAATATAACCGTGTTCTTTAGCAGTAGTTCCAATTAACAAATCCCTTATGTTTATGAATTCAGAGCTTTTAACCAGAAAGTATGGGAATCCTTTAGATGAAGTCCGTGGATATCGTAATTCCTAGAGAGTCTAAAGCCACATCTTCTCTATTAACAAACAATCTTTTATCTTCTAGCAATAGTAAACACTAATCCTTCCTACACACCTATTTTTAAAAGAATGGCTATGGAAAATAATGAAATTAGTGGATAAATAAGGTAGATTGGTATTTACTGAAGAAATGAAGTGAAAAATCTATCAAAAAGGAGGAGTAGTTTTGAAAGTAGAGGAGGAAAGGATAGTTACAGAGTCCTTTAGGCTATCGTACTTGACTAAGTTTTTTAACTCGTGAGGTCGATATGGGATCTGATCTTAATGGTTGGAAATCCACAAGGAGGAACTTTATCGATGTTAGTATGCTATCGTATTTCGAGTACTATGAAGATGGCAAGTACTATGAGTTTAATAAATTTATTTTCAATAATGAAAGTGCTGAGGATGATGCAAGATGTCTCCGTAGTCGAGGATAATATGGGTAATGAAAAACCTATATGGAGTGAAAACCCACGTAAATAGGAATCCTAGATAACAATGGGGAGAGTGTTTGATAGCACCTGGTATTTCGTACTAAATACCCCTAGTTACTAATTAACCCAGCAAAGTAAGAGCTACAGCGAAGAGCAAAAAAGTGTAGGAGTATTATAGTACAAAGGGATTCATCTCTAGCTAGAGACTACTATACATCATCTTAATAAAATAATCAAGTAACTTCATTCCTTTACCTTACTTTTTATATATTATAAAGCCTCGGTTGAAAAATCAGGATTTAGAAATGAAAATAAGCACCTTAAAAAGCCAGTGAAGTTTGTGTACTTATTCTCAGCTGGGATAGGTGTGGCATATGTATGTTTAGGAATGAGGTATCTTTTAGGTACCATAATTGGTACCTGTTACTTGAAATTCTGGTATCATATAAGGTACCTTTATTGGTAACCCTTATATACCTCGAGGTACTATATTGGTACTAGAATGGTAACTATGAAGGCCAAAGTAGGTATCAAGCAGGTTAACGTAAAGCTCAAAGAGGAAGAATGGAGGAAATTGGTAGAGCTAGCTAGAAAAGAGAACCTCTCTGTATATAGCTATGTGAAGAAAATTATCTTAGAAAAGATAAGCGAGCCCCGTAGCTCCGATGTTGAAAAAATATGGGATAAGCTCAGCGAGATCGAGACTAGTATCGCCATAATAAATACGAGGCTTAGCAGACTTGAAAAGCTTCTAGGGAAGACTTCACCCTTGGACTATATTACCAGAGAAACAGGAGAGGTAATGGATTATGAGGGATAAATATGCTGGTATTGACTTGAGTATTTGGAATCCTTGGTGGTATGACTCCGAGTGGTACAAGAAAGATCCTCATTTAACGGCCTTTACAAGAAGCGCTGTACCATGGCGCCCTAGGCTCTTCATACTCCTCTATAGGAGGATTTTCAAGAAGAACTTAACAGGCGTGGTTACCGTTCGAGGTCCTAGGAGAGTAGGAAAGACCACAATGATAAAAATGCTTATTTACGCTTTGACAAGAGAAGGAGTTAACCCTAGAAGAATACTTTACATAACCTGTGATGATGTAGAACTACAATCAGCGCTTTCCAGTGGGCGTCCAGGTGTACTGCGTAACATTCTAATCGAGTACTATGAGGATGCAGTGAAAAATAATGTCGCGAAACCCTTCTTCATCTTTATAGATGAATCGTCTCTCTATAGAGGATGGGCCCTCGAAATAAAGAACATAATCGATCGAGGATTGGTTGATGAAAACTTCCTCATATACACTACTGGTAGTCACTCAATGGATCTGGCTGAGGCTAGCAGGCTTCTTAAGGGTAGACAGGGACGGGCGGCTACAGCTATACCCAGTGGCGCGAACCAAATCTTGTATCCTATGAGATTTGTAGAATACGTCGAGACTCTCGACCGCGACTTCGAGAAATATATGTACTCCAAGTATTTAATGCGTATCGGAACTCGATACCACATGTTAAAGGAACTAACGACTATAGACTCGGAAATAAGCTCAGTGCTTTACGAGATAGACAGCAAGTATGGCGGTAGACTTCATGGCTTCTTAAATCGCTACCTCCTAACCGGAGGCTTTGCAGTGTCGGCCGACGCGTACATAAAGGATGGGGTAATACCACGATCTGTGTACGACGATTTCTATGATCTAATGGTCAGAGACGCCGAGAAGTTTGGCTTAAGAGAGTTTGTCCTTACCACCCTTCTCAGATGGCTAAGTGAGCACCTATCCTCTCAAATAGATCTCCATAAGGAGATGAAAAAGACAACAAGAACTCTGGGTTTCCCTCATACTATTAAGATTAGCGAACTCGAGAGGTATCTCAACTACCTGATAGGCACTAAATCCATGTTACTAATGTACGAAGCCAAGATCGCGGGCCATGAGCCCCAGATAGACTTTAGAACTACGCCTAAAGTCTACTTCAGAGACCCCTTTATTTACGAGGTTATATACGCGAGGACCCACGAAATTGCGGATCCCCTAGTCTATTTCAAAGATAAACTCCTAGATCCAGAGTTCGCCTCAAGGCTTGTCGAGTGTGTGGTTGCCTCTCACCTATCTGTGCTACCGTTTCTAATGGCGCCGTCTCCACTCTTTGAAGAGACGAGGAATATCGGCTATTTCAGGCTTGAGTTCGGAGAGCTCGACTTCGTTACGTGGTACAGGTCCACTATACGCCCCGGCGAGTTAAATCTAGTTCTAATTGAGGTAAAATATAGAGAGCATCTGAGAGCGGAAGATTTAGAACCCGCAAGAGAGTTCGCAGAGAGGTACAGGAGAAGAGTGATAATCCTATCTAAGAATGACTTTAGAGTTGAGAGTGAAGTTATTATTATGCCTGTACACACGTTTCTTATACTGATTTAGCTACTTCTAAATCCTAGCCTTAAATTAGCTAACTCTTATTCTCCTCTAGGTTTCTGCCCTCCTCGACAATTATCTTGCAATTAGACCTCCAGCTCCTGAATCCGGATCGTCAGGATGCGCCCC
>Ga0190308_1000067_pt1 | contig 33866 bp, 57 predicted proteins | sample 48700756_MG_FD_165050 | JGI IMG/M metagenome (GOLD analysis project Ga0190308, IMG submission 165050) | Hydrothermal vent sediment bacterial communities from Southern Trench, Guaymas Basin, Mexico - 4870-07-5-6_MG | ecosystem: Environmental > Aquatic > Marine > Hydrothermal vents > Sediment ...
AATCTTCTTTAGTTCACCATCACTATAGCTACTAGCAAGTATCAAGATCCAAGTGAAAAAGAAAAACCACCATAAAGCATCAATAATATCATTCATTCTCCATCCCTTTTCTCAGAAAAATGTGAACATAGTTGGCAATCGCTTATGTCGTTTATAATATAGCACTTGTGGAATCACTTGTTTAGCTAGATTATATGCTAATGTCGAATCTAGCATATTCCGGAGCATCTTTCTCGCTTTCATATAGGGCAACATATATAGTATCTTGCGGATGCTCCCAAGGATTGCGTGGTATTCTAGCCAATCATCTAGATTCATATGGTCAAAACGCTTTTGCCGGCGCTTGTATGCACACTTTTGTAGTGATAAGTTAGACCAAAACATATGCCTATCTATCACCACGCTAGGCTTTACTACTAATCGCTCTTGTGGTATCCTGACATTCTCAACAACAAATGGCACATTACATTTATTTAGCAAATCTATGATATGCCAGAGCGTTACATCTCTCACAAATCTCTTCAAGAAATAGTTTGTGCGTGAGTAATATCTACATTCTGGAGAAGCCCAAATAAAGTCATCTTTCCCCACTATCTTCAAAAGTTAGTGGTAGTGCGATAATATATGGTTTATGGTTAGCGTCAAAACCAAATATTATTGTCTCGAAGTCGTCTAGTTCATCCCTCACATACTTTAAAGCATTAGCAACAACATCTACAACTTTTTTGGGGTCTTTGTGTGGGAACCTATAGAAATACTTGAGGTGTCTTTTGGTTGTTGGGTAGGGTCCAATCCATCTCCTCACAATTATGTATACCAAGTATTCCTTCATTTTGCTTAGTATCTCTTGTAGCTTATTTAGCATCTCATCTCTATTTATGATCAACATTTTTTCTCACCTCCTTATGCTCAGAAAAATGAGAACTTATCTGATATACTAGGTTTACTAGCATTCCCAAGAACAATATTATAAACCCAAGTGCAAGTGCTATGAGAGCACTAAAGTAGTCTTCTCGGTTTAAATATCCTACAAATGCTGCAAAGTAAAATATAAAAAGCGATAACACCAAAATAGCAAAACTTAATCTATCTATGGTATCTTCACTCATCCCCCCGCACCTCTAACCGATAAATTTGTCTAATGTTTGATTCTCTTTGCGATATAACTTAGCGAGATAGAGATAATACACATTATTGTATCCGTTGAGCTTGCGTATCCAATGCCACCATTCGTCCGTGCTTTCAAATCCGCTCTCCTCTACGAATGGCTCTAAATCCTTCTTGCTTCGGACATAGTCTATAGCTATTAATTCTCCTTTCCCGAGCCCTACGAAGTGTACTTCTAGCCAACCCTTAATACAATAGTTCCTCACTGTATATACATATCCGTGGCGTTTTAGAAATTCTCTTGCCTTCTTGCATTTGAACCTAACTCTCATCCCCCGCACCTCGCTCACTATATTTACTGTTCAAACTTTACGATTCTTCCACAATGCTTACACTTGTAGTAATATATGCATTCGTAATAATCATCGTCTTCTATGCATTCTTTCTTGATTAGCTCATAATGCTCTTTGAGCAATTGCGATATTCGTCGTTGTATGTATCGTATATCATCTTCACGATACACAATTACATCATCATCGTGATATATCTCGATGCTTTTGCATAATGCATCTAGCTCTTCGCATATTGTGCACATTTTAATCACAAATGTAAGCTTTGATTTGTGGGTATCGCTTCATTAGTTGTTCTGTAGCATCTCTAATCATCATATACAGGCTAAAGTATGTTTTTAGCTTAGGCTTCATAACTCTTATTCCGTGTTCCTCCAACACTTCATACACAAGATCGATTAGTTCTTTGCCGTTCTCAACAAGATTCCTTAGTATCAAGCCAGCCCAAGCGTCCCCATCCCCATAGCTATCACAAAGCACTATAAGTGTCGCTAAAGCCCTAGCCCTACCCAACCCAAAATCTTTTTTCAGAATCTCCTTAATATTGTTTATTGTTTCTCTGTATGGTTCTAGGGGATCACTCATAGCCTACACCCTGACAGCAACTATTTCCCAACTGAATTTCCAGAATCTCTTAATTTTCTCTATTGGGCTTTCTAGGTTTATTGGCTTTATTAGACCCTCACTCCAGAATTTGAGTAGCCATTTCCTCACAGTTCTTTCGTCTCTGACATTTAGTGCACGCATAACGAAGATCCACATATGTGGATTTGGAACTATTCTTTGTACAAAATCATATTCCATCTCTATTTCCCTTAGAACGGCACTAAAAGCTTCTCTAGTGTTGTATCGTGGGTTCAAGGGCTTTGTGTGTCTTTGTGTGTGCCAAGCATAGTAAGTATCTATAATTTGTTGGAGTGCATACGATAGTCTACCACGAGAAACATCAGGATACAGATCCCTAGCAATCCTATCTAGCTTCTCAAAAGTATCCCTTGGCAATAGAACTTGAACAAAATATTTCTCTTGATTAGTCCTCTTAGACTTATAAACACTTTTTCTTATTTTACTACTAGGAGACCCCATTTTTCTCACCCCAACAAAATATTATATTTTTCATTGAATACTACATTATTTCATGAAAAACTTGCTTATAAAATAACATAATACGTCACACATACATTTCATGAAAAATTTGTGTCACTAATAATATATCTATTCTCTCATCTAGACGAGTCTTATTTTGTAATGTAGTATAGATCTAGAAGAGAATTAGGGCTTGATTCTCTTGTAATTTTTATGGAAATTTGGGGGAGAACTAGACTTGCTTAGCAAATATGCACACACAAAAACACACAAAGAAGTAGAAGAAAAAAGAGAGAATTATTTCATTGCTAACAGTAGTTGTTGCCAAGCAACCATAATTTTCTTTAGAACACTCTCAATCAATTTTCTTAGTTCTTTATCTAGCTCATTCATATGCATCACCAAAAAAATAGTAGAGTGAAAAAATATATAAAGATTTGTTTCAGGTTTATGTGGAACTTGAAATAGATTTTTGTAGTGTTTTTGTTATTTTGTGTAGCTTCTTTATCATCTCCTCTATGTCTGAGGCCATAGATATTAGTTCGTGTCTCGCCAATAAGTATGTGCGCTCCTTAGCATTATGTAGCATCGATGGCTTGTCAGGTATCATAGTTGCCGTTTTCTGTATCTTTTGTTGTGCATATAATAGCTTTACTATAGCATCAACAATATTATTCAAAATTTCTTCCTTATCCATCCATACTTCACCCTTTCTTTATTTTCTCGAGTATTTCCTCTAAGAATTCTATTGCTGCTTTTGTTCCTTGCGTTCACGCTATAATCATGTCATAAAAAATTATTGCTCTTAGGTCATCTGAAGGTATGTTCATGTTTGCTAGTTCCATAAGCTTGTTGTGGTGCTCCTTTATAAGAGCATCCTCACTTCTCCTCGTTTTCTCTTCCCACAAAAGCACGAGAATAATAATCAAGTAAGAAACAACAACCTCGAGTATTTCTACTAAAGACATACACATCACCCCAAGAACTTGTCGAGCTTCTCATTCTTTTCTTTCTTCTTGACCTTACGCTTCTTTATCTTTATGATTTTGTATGTCCCCGTGGGGACACTGACTTGTATATAACGATAGCCCCTAGTAAATGGTCCCTTGTACTTGATTGGTCTATATAATATATATGCAGTTCCCCCTATTCCTTTTAGTTCTAGGTAGTGTTTGTGGAATTTCATTTTTGGTCGTGCCCCTTTTGTCATTAGTTGATATATTGCTATTGCTTTAGCTACATAATATTTTTGTTGTGGATCCCAAGGAATATGGCCAACTTCTTGTTGCTTATAGTCTAAGTATTGTATTATTTCCTTGATGATGCGTATAAGATCATTGATCTTATATCTCAACTTTACCCAAGGACCTCTCAATGACTTGTATAGTGTCTTCTTATTTATCTTCTGGTGGTTGCCTGACATATTTTGCATCCTCAACACCCGCAATATTCCCACATCCCCTACCAAAATCACCATCTAGTGTTCCTGGTGGTGCATGTATAACAGCATCATCACCATACTTCTTCCTCATTTTTTCATAGCAAGCTCTCGTATAGCAGCGATACACTAGGTTTGTTGTGAACATAAATATGCGCCTAGTTTTCCAATGAACCAACCAAAGTTTAGATCTACGAGGATGATAGTACTCTGGAAAATCAGGCAACCTCTTTGAAATTCCAAGCCTCAAGACCTCCTCAAGGAAAAAAGAGGGGTCGGCATAATATTTTTCCCCGACCCCCATAAGAATATCAAAGTATGTCTTTTTTTGCATATTCTCTCATCTTCTTCAAACTATCGTCTAAGACATCCTTGTATCGTTCTCTCATCTCTCTCAATCCTAGCCGTATAGCATACCTAATAAATTCTGAGCGGTCAATAAATATTCCTGTCTCCACTAACTTATCTATTTCTTCTATCATCCAATATGGGAGCCTTATACTCAACACCTTCATACTTCTCACCTCTTACTACTATTATTATTATATTACGTTAAAGGGTATTTAAATCTTACGAAATACATACAACATCAATACAAAGTAATACAAGCAGAATACAAATAGAAAGCTTTATAAAGGGTTAAGCATATGTTATTATTATAGGTGCTACACATGAGTGGGAAGAATAGTGGCGGGGCTGAGGGATACGGGAAGGCCGCCCGCCCAAGTCCCGAAGAAGCCCCTCAAGCTAGGGGTGGCATAAGGTTTAAGTCGTTTAATGCTTGGAAATCATATGCTATGTCGTACCTAATTTCTATTTCTTCTCGTGGCCTACCACAGAATGTTTCTCTATTTATAGATTCTCTAATCCATAAGCTAAAGTATGCTAGATCCCGTGATTTACCTAGAATACTAAGCGATCTACACTTATTATCTAAGGAGGTTCCAGAAGCCAAGAATATAATACCTTTAGCATCAGAAGTAATGGTGTGGGTGAGTGAAGAATGAGCAATAATAATGTTGTTGTAGAGATCAACTACTCTATATTTAACTCGAAGAGAACGAAGATAATGAACCCAAAGATCGTAAAAGGAGTTAATCAAGAAACATTAGAACTAGAATTAGAAGATGTTGATGTTGTCAAGGAAGGTTACAAGTATACGCTTTTTGTTCCCCAAAACACACTAATATTCACATACATACGATCTGGAAGTTGGAGCAACACATCACAGCTTTGGGCAATATTACAAGCTCGACAAGGCGTACAAGAAGAAAAAGTATCTCTTGATCGCTGTGGAATAATAGTAAACAATGCTGATATAATCGTTGCTACAGGAAAAGAAAATAAGTATCCTGTAGCACCAGAAGGAGTTGGAGTAAAGCCGAGTGAAGTCGCTAAACAAATCGGCCGACCCGTTAAGGCAGGCAGTCAGACATTAGCTGCGTGGCTAATACTAAACAACTACTTTACACTAAAATCTGAAGAGAGTGTCCCCGCGGAGATACAAGAACAACAAAACACTACTAGCGATCTTGTTTATCTTGATATTGATAAAATTAAGGTTCCATCGTGGGCCAGAAATATCAATCGCAATTATATTCTAGAGTCAGTTGTAGATAAAGGAATCATAAAACCCCTCATTGTTGCTAAGATCCAAGACAAATATGTACTTGTTGATGGTGTTGGACGTTTAGATATAGCTAAGGTTCATGGAATAAATAAAGTGCCTGCTAGAATTATAGATGTTGACAGTGAAGAACAAGCAATCTTACTGGCAATAGAACTAGAAGCAACCAGGGAGACTTGGTCCCTCGAATACTATATTAAAGTAATTAATGAACTCGAGAAGCGAGGATATAGTAAGACTAAGATAGCACAAATACTTAAGATCCCTCGTAGTAAGTTATATCGTATTCTTGGTATCGCCTCGCTAGAAGATGAGCAAATTAAGAGCTACTTCTTGAGTTGTAAGCTCCCGCTCCGTGCAATAGATGTAATAAGCAAAGCAAAGGAGACTCTAAATCCCGAGAAGTACAAGCAATATATAGAGTATGTTAAGGACTATCCAGAGGGCTACGAGACAATATATAATAATATGACTTCCAAACAGGAACAAATTAAGCTCAATATGTTTGAACCCAAGCAAGAACAACAGAAAGAAGAGTTAGAAGAAGAACAGGAAGAGAAAGAAGATGAGGTCGAAGAATATACAGTATACGAGGAAGAGGAAGAAGAATCTGAAGAACAAGAAGAAGAGAAAGAGAGTGTCCCCGCGGAGACACCAAATGTTGATAAGCTTGCACTAGAAGTAGCTAGGACTATTGATGCTAAGATCACACAATACTTTAGTGATAATCCAGATCTTGCCTACAAATTCGTGAGTAAGTTGATTGAGTACTTGGAGAATATTCGTGATCAACTTGCCTCTTAAATAATTTTTCTCTTTTTCTTCTCTTTCTATTGTTGGTGGCACTATATTATATAGTGCCATCGCTAGGAGGATAAGCTTAACAATATCCACAAAAAACAGAAAAATATTCCTTATCTTTCGTGTTATCTTCTTGATCATTTCGCTTATTGCACCTTATTTATTGTGTGGCCTAGTTTTTACTTCCTGGATAAAATCCTCAAACTTTTGGCCTAGGAATTCATCTTGAGTAAGCTCGTACCAAGTATAATTTTTCTCGGCCAGTGGAGAGGTCCAATAGTAGACATACTTTATTAGGTATTTAACATCTATCCCTGTCTTGGTCTCGTTCACCTTGTTAAAGGCCTTAAGCACAACAGGAACATTCATTAGGAATGTTTCACTAATGTTGGGTCTATCTGATTCTCCAAAGAATGGCTCATCCATTATTATCTTTGTCCTGTGAAATATTAGGATCACGATTGGCAGACCAGCATACTTTATTTTCTCAAGGGATATTGAGACTATTGTATTAACGAAGTTTAGCCTATCAGCCGTTTTTGCTAATCCATACCCAATAGTACTGTATAGACTACTGATACTATCAACCACAACCCCACTATACTTAGCAACATTCAAGTTCCTCAAGTTCCTAGCTAGATCCCAATGATACCTTATCTTGGATAATTCCACTTCTCCAGCCTTTCTAATAAAGTCTTCCATATCAGTATCAAAAACATACATATCCGTAAGGAAATACTTTACGGGTCTACCATAGACCTTTCTTAGTAGTCTGGCCAACCTTATAGACAATGTAGTTTTTCCTGTCTTAGGCTTACCATAGATTATGACTATTTTATTCAATATGCTCCTCACATATTCGGTCAAATTCCTATTTGACTTACTATTCTTATCCCCAAAACCAAAACTCACACTTATCACCCCTCTATATAAGTAGTAACAAAGTAGTATTTATAAATACTACTTTTGGTAGTATATTATTTGGTGAAGAGTATGGACTTGGTCAGCATTAAGATTAAGAAACATATTCTTGATGGCCTCAAGCTCCTCAAGAGCGAGCTAAAAAAGCGCAGCATTAGTGATGTGATAGAATTTCTACTTGATTACTACCACAACACTAAGGATAAAACAGAGATACAGCTACTTCTAAACGACATAAAACACAAGCTAGAGAGAGTAACACACATTATTACCACCTCAAGTGGTAAAATTGTTCCAATAGAGGCACAAAACAACATTACGGTTACCACCAAAAGTGGTAATATCCAAGAAAATACCACCTACTTACCACCAACAAATACCACCGAAATACCACCAAATGTCCCCACGGAGACACTAACCAATAGGTATGTTGTTAGGGATCTAGAGTTGAGAGACAAGCTAAACAATATATTGTCCACATTCTTGTTGAGTAGCTTGGAGTACGAAATATATCTTGTTGATCAAGAAAAAAAGATATATGCTCTAGCATTGAGAAACACAAATACTAAGTACAGTGCACTATTCATACCAAAAGGAGAAAAACAAGGGTTTTGGCTTGGAGACATTATAAAGAAAACACTAAACATCAGAACAGAAACATCAATAATATTGGCGATAAAGGCAACAACAAAACTAACAATAAAGATCTATGATGCATACGCACAAAAATTTGTATCCAAATTCACGATACAATAAAAAAATAATAAAAAAATAATAAAGATTTAGTCTCTCCACAATTCTCCTAGTTCGTTATATTCCTCTATTTCACGCTCCCTCTTCTTTTTTCTTCTCCTCTTCATTCTTCCCACCACAATACCTCGATACTCATATCTTCAGAACTAGCACTCTTGTTTGTCCCGACAACAACAATGTTTTTTCCAGGAGGCATAACGATTGCCTCACCAACATCAACAAGACTACCAATAGCACGGATCCCACTACCACCAGGAGCCACAGTCTGATGTGTTTGAGTCCCAAGAGTATATGTACCACTGTGCTCAACATACGCAACACTACTAGTACTGCTACTCCAATTCAGATTCACAGGCGTCAACTGCGTCCCAGAACTACTAATAGTGTTGTCCTTATAGAGGTCAACCCAGAACTGCCCAGTACTCACAATCTCGATAGCAACAAGATAAACATTTTTTGTGCTACTACTAGGATTCTCAAGATATAACTCGACAGTACCCCCACTACTCACAGAATCAAACCTATGGCTAACAACAAACACTTTTCCTTGCAAGACGAGTTGAAATAATCTCTGATAAACTATTGCTGTGCCATCTAAACATTGAAGCAGATTCTTGTGTACAAGCATTGTGAGTACCACACTAAAATGTCAGTGGCTCTACTATTAATGTTATTCCTTTTGCTACCGCTATCTCATTTGCGTCAGAGCTGTATAGACAAATCTTTAGATATGGCGCTAATCCAGTAAAGCTTAGATCATCATCAGTATAATACGCGATCTTCACGTCATTATAAAAACTCCTCAAAACCCAAGTGTACGACGCGGTGCCTGTGGCTTGAAAACTAACGTACAAACCATATTTGCCCCCCGCGTAGATCTGTATTACTTCTTGTTCGCTCGTACTCGCGCTACCAACTCCTGCATCAGTAGTCTCATCAACCGTAATAACACCACCAGTATCAGCCCACAAGTATATCTCTATTTCCACAGTATTGTCCGTGGGAACCTTGTCGTATGTTATCGTTTTGCTGGCGGAACCACTCGCAGGCACAACGAAATTGCCAGTCGCTATACTCGTGCCATCGACTGTTATCTCGTAGTGTAAGGTGTGGTCAGAAGTATCGCTGTTCGTCGCGGACAATACTGTTTTGAATGCGAATCGTTTAATCTGTATGATTGTAGTTTGATTGTAAAAAGAATTCACATCATACCAAGTCTTTTGTATGCCACTATATGTGTGACTTATATTTGCACTCTCGGGCTTGGATGTGTCTGTCACGGACACACCACTACTGCTGAAATTTGAGACACGAAACTGTAACTCCATAACGTAGCCAGTAGCGTCTACAGGCATCCTCACCACCTCACTCATACTCTACTACGCAATTCTGGTTCACCTTAAACTTGAATTCTTTTGGTTGTCCGAAATCCCAGAACAATTTGCTTACGAACATGGTTTTCGCGAGCTCGTTGTTAGCATCATCATAAACTATTAATGGTGCATTCACATCACTAGGGCGAATAATTATTTTCGTGCATACTATAGAGACTAGCTCGTTAGCGTTGACATTAATTTGGTTTGGTAATGATTCTGGATCCTCCATTTCTCACCACCAAGTAACCAAATAGTCCGCCGCGAGAGTTCTAGGATTATGGTAGTTGTACAAGTGAATCTTTATCTTGTTTGTAGGCATGTTATAGTAAAAATACACTTTGTACGCAAACTTTGCTTCCATATAGGGCGCATTCCCAACGGTTTGGTTGCTCCTGAAAGAACAACTGACTGCTGTTGCGAATGCTTCATGCCCAGTCCCAGAATCTTGAACTCTGATTGCGATTGCCACCCGCTTGTTCACAGTTATCCCGTCTATAGTCGCGGTCGCATAGCTACCATAACTGGCCGTTATTCTCCCCCCAACATGATTCCTGAACTTATCGTACACAGCCACTCTATTCTTGTCATCAAAATCTAGTTTGTCTGTTTGTGTCTTGATGCCACTAAGTGTGCCTTCAGTCGCAGGATCTATCACTGTACCAGTACTGTCAGCGATCTTCATTTCCTCGATCTCTGTTAGATTAACATTAACTGTTTCCTCCTTATATGTTTCCTTTAGGGCGCGCTTGAGTGCATGAAATAGACCACTCATCTGAATTCACCTATAATAATTTTCCATATTCTCAATATTTCACCATAAATACTTTTTGGTGGCTCCGTTGTGTACCAACTCCACTTATTCTCGTAGGGCTTCAAGAAGTACTTGTGCTCACTAAAATCAACACCAAACCAGCCAGTATCCCACTTCGATCCATCATCAAACATTAGGGTTATACCCAACACTCTCCCTCCCCTACAAAATATGGTCCAGAATGGAGCCATACTACTATAATAAAACTTGTTGTAGGCATCATACAGAGCCCGAGAACCATAAGACGAGTAAGCTCTAACATAACCATACCTAAACACAATACTCTTAACCCTTTTTGGAGACACAATCCTAGCCTCCTTGACCTTCAAGCAACCAGTTGTCTTATCGAGGAAAGCATCGACCACCATCTCTATGTTTAGTGGCCTCAAGTTACTGAATACCTCTCTGGCTTGGAACTTCCATCCATTAGTTTCAACTATCATTGTCGGGTACCTATACATCTTATCCTCATACCAAAAATGCAGGAAATACTTTGATTTTGGACTCAACACCACAATCACCTACCTTACTTTCCAAAATACCAATATAACTAGTTTAGCTCCACTTACTCCTGATGCAGCATTAGTTATATATATCCGAGATATAGGCATATGCTCGATAGTTAGGTTGGGAACCGCCTCTATATTCTGGTTTGACACCCTATTAATCTTTATATATGCGGTATCATCAGCACGGAGAACCACAAGCTTAGTTACCTTAAAACCCAAATCTCTCTCGAAATCTATCAAATGATTATCATGAGCACTAGTAAGGTCTGTCTCATATACAGCATAGTCATCATAAAAAAAAATATTTCTTAAGGCAACCTCAATATCACTCTCACTTATGTTCATGAGGTGGCACCAATAGCTATCGTTAGTCTCCTGAACCTAACAACCGTTTTACCAGAAGCCTCCTCTGGAGTTATCTCACGAACCTTGTACAACCAACCCACAAACCTTACTCGGCTAGTTGTTATCGAGTTTGTTGTATCAGGATTCTCGACATCAACCCAAAACTTTTGTTCTGGCGCAACCCAAATTTCGGTCAATGGATGGTACCAAATATTGTCCGCAATGTACTTATCGACATAGAAGCTCTTATTCTTTAGTGCGCCCCTAATACTTTGTCTGGGAACCCTAATGTATACCCTAATATCATCGATAGGTAGCATCCTCATCTCGGCTATGTATCCCTCCTCAACATAGATATCGCTAACTTCTTGGGCCTCCAACTTAGCACCAGCACCGATAGACCCAAAGTCCTTGACTAGAGAACCTAGAGGCTCCACACCCTCAACAAGATAGTACTTCTTGTTGTTTATATCGTACAGTACATCACCCTCATTTGCCTTCGGCTTATAATACATATTGTTACTCATACCCACCACCTACCCAACAAAAACAATAAAAAAGACAAGATGAAGACTAATACCCAATGACAATTATGTGTATCTTCACGGTATCGCTAGAAGTAATGTTTAGTGTTGTACCATCAAAATCAGCAACCTTAACAGTTACTGTTCCACCAGAAATACTGTCTATCCTAGGGAAATATACTTTGGTTGAGCTTGTTGTCTCCACGGAGACACTAACAGTCTTCACAACCCTGAATCCAGTATCAATATCTTTGGATCCAGTAACATCAACAGTATCCTCGTATACTTTGTATCCGACACCATAGGGCTTATCGAGCGATCCAATTATTGGCACTAGCAATCACCTATTCAGTTATAAGTTCTCCCTTGATCTCGGCCACGTATCCCTTGAGTATCAGTTTTTCTCCAGTCTTAACCTTGCTGGGGTACACATATATCTTGACCCAATCCTGTTGTTCGTATACTATAGGTTCCTCGAGCCAAGCGTCTGGCTCCCTCTTGACATATAGATCCTCTAAGTGTATGATGTCTTTTACTGTGGCACCACCAGCACCAGTAGCAAACTTTATGTATACTGCAGCGGGCTCTGGATCCCTAACAGCTACCCCAAAGAACGCTATGAATTTTCTCTGTGGTAGTTGTTTATTTATCACTAGGTTTTCGCTATTAGCAGTAGAATAATCGAAGCTCCAAGACTCTGTTGATAATTCTAGGTCTGTCTTTGGTAGTATGTCACGAATAAGCCACCGCTCTCGAGGAACACCCGTTCTCTGTACGGCAATATTTAGGAGATGCTCCTTAACATCTTCCTCAATGCTTTTGGCCTCCTCGCGGCCCAATTCGGTTATAGTTTTTAACATAGCCATATGGATCACCACTCGGATATCATATGTATTGCTTTTAAATGCGTAGTATTATGTGTAATACTGAAGATATATTTATTGTCTGTATAACGCATAATATCGGTGATCAGTATGAGTGAAGAAGATATATTAAGATCCAAATGGTTGGATAGATTAGCTAAAATGGAGAGTAAGAAGTATCAGAGCGAAAGCAAAGTAAAGTTATTGCTTGTCAGGGCATCAACAACAACAATAAAGAAGTTCAGGCAAATATTCTATGAGCTAAAAGGCAAAGGAATAATAAACGTGCAAGAAGACCTCATAAAAGCCCTAATAAAGTTATACGAAACAAGAAAATCCACACTAATCAAGGTACTACAAAGAGAATTCCACTAGCGTCCCCGCGGGGACAACTTCTCTTTTTTATACTTATCGATAATACTCAAACTTTTCTTCTTGTTTAGCTTCAAAAATAGATATTGTAACCGCAAATAAATCTCATTCAGAATCCTATGCCTCATCAAAAAAAGAGTAAATTGATATGTGAACTTCTCAAACAAAAAAGATACCTAGCGGAACTTACGTTGCTTCTTAGTTATTGATTCCGTTGTTCCAAGGATCGATGGTGATGGGGTAGGAAGCTCTTTAGTGGGTCCAGGGAGAAAACCGAGACTCTGAAGCATAGCCTTGTGTTCTTCTAGGGGTCGGAGTCCACTCCTAATCGCTAGATCCCAATTACCAAGCTTGATAGCATCAATAAGCGTCTTTATGCTCTCAGCAAGCTCTTGATAGTCACTGGGCTTAGCATCAGCAAGCCTAGAAACTAAGTGATTGGCAGTCGTCAAGAGCTCCATCTTTGTAGAAGGATCTATGGGTGCCTTTATAGCCGCCAAGCCCATACCTAGCGCTAGGAACCCATCTATAGCCTTATTGAGCCAACCCCTAGTCGCCATATCATTTATAAATTCGATTAGTGTACCTAGAGCCTCACCGCCAGTAGCCGCAGCATAATCGTCCTTCATTACCTCGGGTAGGCCAGCCGCATCAGCCAGCCTGTCAGTTATAACCCTCAATAATTTTCCTAGGAGCATTAGAAATCACCTATTTAGCTAGTCCTTTTGTTGATGTACCATAAGCTCTCTGTGCCTCGGATATTCTCCTCATGATCTCGTTTCTTATCTGAGGTAGTTTCTCTGGTGATCTCCTAGCCTCTCTAAGTAATTTCGATACATTCTCGAGCCACCACTTGCCGGCCTCAATTGGATCCTTAAAGTTGATCTTCTTGAATTCCCTCTTGGCCTCCCTGACAACTGCGATATATGGTGCAGCACGGCCAGCAAACTTCTCGGCTTCATAGTCAGTTAGCGTCTTGCTTTCCCATCCCTGTAGTGTTGCTGTTTTCCATTCTTCACTACTAACATTAGATACTCCCTTGCTCCATAAGTGTTTTTCGGCCGCTCTGCTTATCCCTGTTTTCCATGCTTCCTCCTTGTGTGGTGTTATTTCGGTCCAATTTCTAGCCATCTCATCAGCTTTTTCTCTTATCTTTTCTTTAGATTCTTCCCAACGCTTTTTCCATATTCTCTTCAGATATTCGATATCCTCCGACATATGGATCACCTTTCTATTTTCCTATAGGATGCATAGCTTATAATTATTGGCTGTATTATCACGCTTACAAGTATTATGGGTAATATCATAGATTCACAACTCATTATCATCATGGTGTATTATATTATTACCTACAGAACCCTCGATGATTTGATTTATAATTAACCTAAGTAGAAATAAATGTTCTCTACTCAAATCCCTAACACTACCATATAGAAAACGAATCCACCTGTATAGTGGTATATAATCAACCTTGAATTCTAGGCCACCACTCTTACTCTTAAAGCAAATGGCAAGTTTCTCTGTTGGCATAGGCTCAACAACACTTATTTTTGTGCACTCCAACAAGGGAATAAAAACCTTTTTTAGTGTTTCTTCATCCAACCCAAAAAACTTAGCTATTCTCTCCCATTCACTCATTTATGGCACCCAACTAATTGTTTCAGTTCCACTCTCTGGAGGCTTCCTAATAAAGCTAAACTTACAAGAATCAGTCTTGGCGGCCCTTATCAAATCAACAACACTCAGACGCCTATTTTTTAGAGTCTCCTTGATCCTACCGAAATCCTCCCAAGTAGCATTCATAATATCGTCTAGAATTCCCCATGAAGATAATAGTGTCTGTACACTTGGACTTATCGATGCCCAAACCTTAATAGTGTATATCTCATCATTACTCCACCACCACCAATCCCTCATCGGTATTAATCCTGGACAGGCACCAATCCACTTGAATGGACAATACCTACACCTATACTCGATCCTACTGTAGTGTCTAGGCCACTTCCATATCTGACAAAAAACTTGTCTAAGCTCATCCCAAGCGATATTCTCTAATCTATGATATGGAGCGAACATCCAATGCCTATACTCATAAAAAAGTTTTGCTACCCAACGGAGATCCCTCTCAAAATCCCTCAACCACTCACTAATAGCAGGATCCCAATGCTCAAGCCTAATCAGATCAACACTAGTTCCTCTTTGAGCATAAATATATGTGTTTTCGGGCGGAATATCAATATTGAGTTTCCTGAATATCCAGATATACCCTGCTATTTGCTCTATCCAACTCGGCCAAACCCTATACTCAAAACACATATCTGGATAGTGATAGTGTGGACTCCCTGGTGGTGGAGGTCCAGGCCAAATCTGAACTCCTTTATCTCCTTTAAACGACAATATCTTGTCTATCGACTTCTTGGGAAATCTAGTCCACTTTATCTCGATTATCTTCTTCTCCTCGATATTGCTGTAGTCTGGAGTACCAACAACAGCAAATACTTCATTATTAAATCTGTATGTAGTGACAAAAGACTTCTTGAAGTCTCCCTTTCCCTCCTTAGCAGTCTTTATGGCACCAATAGCCTTCTCCTCCCACTCTATCCCCTCCCTCATAAAGAATAGTGACCGACAAGGAGGAGTAACCTCGTATAGTCTAGAAAGTAGGACTTGTATTGGACACCCAATAGCATCAGATACATGTATCACTTTGAATTGATGATACCTAGATTGCTTCTCACTGTACTTGTGCCACAACTTAGCCAAGTAACTACATAAGCCCCAATCAACCTCCTCCCTAAACACTTACTCCACCACAACCCTATAGTGATACTTAGTCTTACCGAACTTATCTATGAACATCACACCATAAACATTTTTTCCTATCCTATAATACTGTAGTATTTTCCTTACTCCATACCCCATACGCTCTAAAGCCTCTTTAAGCGCGCTCTCTATCGGTCTAACAGGCATAGTTGGGGTTGGTTTTGGTGTTGGTGCTATTGTTGGGGGTGGAGGACTAGGCTTAGGTGTTGGAGCTACAGTTGGTTTTGGCTTGGGTCTCTTTGGTGCCCTAACCTTTTTTGTTGCTATTCCCTTTTGTTGTATTATTGTCTCCTTGATGAATTCTGGTACTGTTGGATCCAACAATATTTCTTGCTCATCTATACTCAAAACGGCCCTATGCTCCTCAACTATTTTCTCCCACTTAGATTTCTTAGCCATAAACTCATTCACCTCCCTAATAAACAATCTTATTAATTCTCTAAAATCATAATCTACCTCCTCAAGCTTCTTCGGGAGTTCTCCCCTATACCAATAAAAAACCTCAAAAGCCCCCCTCGGAGCTATTTCACCATCAGCAATCGCACTAGCCACTTGCTCTGCGAAATCACCTAGAACACTCCTAGCCTCATCAAGAAAACGTTGAGCAAACTCATACCTGAGGCTCTCCTTCAATGCAGAAACATAAGTTGGATCATAATCAACCCCAGAACCATACTCAACCTCCATTGTCTCCACGGGGACACCTGCAGCCTTAAGTATAGAATCAGAGAGTTTGAGGTACTCCTTGAATATGTAGTTAAGGTTTTCATCATACTCTAATTCACAGTCCACATGATCTAATAGAGCCTCGATATCTTGTAGTTCTCCAGGAACAGCATAACCAAATTGCTGTAGATAGCTAACTACACGTTCTGCCCAATGCCTTATATGGCGCTTCATTTGGTCGCATGACATACGCAAACTTCATCACCCCATACAATAACTATTGTAGATGTAGTTTGTACTGATAAGTGCAGATTTTACAACTGTTAGACATCCTTGTCTACCACTCATCCTAACCACAGTATGCTTGTTTCACCTAGGCGAAACCTCCATTTTTGGGTATAGGGGAGTCCCCCCTATATCCCACTATAACTATTTGATTATAATGTTGTTGTCATACTTGTATTACTTGTATAACAGTAATTACTGTAGTTATCCTTAAAACTTGTATAACAAGTAGTATGGTTAGATATAAATATATTCTATGGGGATGCTTATGGTAGTTAGAACAAAACAAGAGCTAGATGAGCGAATAAGTAATGGTTGGGGACTTACAATAAAGAATGGTAGATGGTATGTTCAGAAGAGGATATCTAGGGGAAAGATAAAGGCTGAGATTGTGGCTAAGAATCTTGATGATTACTGTAGAGAACTATATGAGGAGGCACGGGGAAAAACTGTTAAAGAGATTGCCTCGGAACCTATGACTGATGAGGCTAAAGCTGAGAAAGTTGAGAAGGATATAAATAAGGAGTTGACAAAGAAGACTAAGCAGAGTGTCGTAAAGCATCTGGCTCAAGCACTAGACAAGAGGACACAATACTTGATCCAGTGGGGATTATGGGTAGAAGCCAACATACTCCCTAGAGCTGATGGAGATACTTGGGAGGCCAAAGCCAAGAACACATTAGATCTCCTAAACAAAATAAAGGATAGTGTTGGCCAGATGTTGGTGTTGGCTGATGAAAACGAGAAACTAAAGAAAGAAAACCTTATGTTGAGGGATATGGTTAAGGTTCTAAGTGAGAGGATAAGTGTAACGAACATAATAAGGGATCTATTGCGACAAGCAATTCTGAATCAAGCGGACCCAACAATAATAGAGACCCTAATAAACACACTAGTCACCAATAATGGGAAGAACAAGGATTTGTTTGGGTTGGTGATGAATAATGGTTAGGCTCGATGGGGTTATGAGGGAAGCTATAATAAAGAAGTATGCAGAGCTTACTGGCCGATCAGTGGATGAGGCTAGAGCCATATTAGAGCCTCTGTTTGAGGACGAGAATAACGAGTTGATAGACATGTTGTACAAGATAACGCAACTAACTAGTAATGGTGATGGAGTATCCAAGGATGTTGCTGAGGCCGTCAAAGCTAATATGCTCCTACAACTCCAGAAGCGCACTACAAATACAAACCTTCTCGATAAGATGCAAGAGTACATTATGGTTATGCAGCTACTCGATAAGATGTTGGGTTCTCAATCCAAGAAACAGGATATTGATCCTTATGTTAAGATATTGGAGGAGAGAATGAGTAATCTAGAAAATACCTTAAAGCAGTTGATGGAGACGCTTGTCAAGCAACAACAGAATAGTACCCAAAGTGAACTAATAAAGACACTAAAGATGATGCAAGATAACCTACAAAAACAGATAGATACACTAAAACAAGAACTAACTAAGAGGCAGGATAGACTAGTGATAACTCCAGATAGAATACAAGAAATAAAGCAACAACTAGAAGCACTAGGATTCGAGTTGAGGAAGGCTGGTAGTGATTTTGATGTTGATAAGGCTAAAGAGTTCCTAAAGAAGCTTGGATACGAAGTAAAGCCTGGATGGATAAGTGCTGATGAACTAGCAAAGCTACTTGAGAAGGAGAGGGAAAAAGTAAAGAAGGAGATCCGGGAAAAAATATTGGAGGAGGTTGAGAGGAAAAAGGTTGAGACGGCTGAGAGGGTTGTTACTACCGCAATAGATAAGCTCTTCGATTTGTTTAGCCCTGTGATCCCAGAAATCGTTAAGGTTGCTATTGGTGGTGGTGACGAAAATACTAAAGAAGATTACAAAAAAGGAGCTATAGCTAAGAGTGTTGTTGATGAGTTCGTGAAAGAAAGAAAAGGAGGAGGTGGTGGTGGTGGACGTAGGAAGGCTGAGCGCAAGAGCAGCTGAGCGAGCTATAGTAGATTTCATAAGGACATTGCCTAATGATGTGATTGAGCGGTTGATAGAGGAGGATATCGATATCTTGGAGCTTATAGGTTGGCTTGTCAAGAAGTATCCTAATGCACAAAAACAGATTTTGGCTGTTCTAGGGGCGATAAGGACTCTAGCCCAGATATATCCCAAGCCAGATCCAGAAGACGCATACAAGCTTGTTTTTGAGAGAATAAAAAGAGAACTTCCGAGGGTCTGGCCGATAATACAGAATGGTGGGGCTGATTGGCTTAAAAGAAATATAGATAGATTTATAGTTTGGATATGGGGTGGTAAGTATGCCAGAAGTTAGGGGAAAAATAATTGATAGAGATACAAAAAAGCCTCTAGCCTTCATATCTGTTAGTCTGGATGGAAAAACAACCTCAACAAACATCAAGGGTGAATTCAGTCTTCTTGTCCCCGCGGGGACATACATACTAAGAATAAGGAACCCACACTATGAGCCTATAACAAAAACAATACATGTTGTTGGTGATATTGATCTAGGAATATTCGAATTAAGAAGAATGATCCTATAGTTTTTTGGTGCTTTTGCTATGAGTACAAGACCCAAGATAGCTATAGTGTATAGTCTAGATAGTGCACCAACAGCAATCGTATCTGAGATAGCTAGGCACACATCAGAAGCACTCAGGAACTATAATGTAGATGTTGAGGAGTTCGGAGTAATGAAAGCTACTAGACTATTCTTTCATCTATCACTTTTTTTTAAGAAGTTTGACGGGATCTTTTATTTTGGGCATGGATGGAAGACAGAGCTTTTCGGTCAACTTCCTTTTGGGTATGTTACCCCACTAATCTTGGTTGGGGATAAAATCAGAACAAAAATCATTTATGCTGTTGCGTGTGTGGCCGGCCAACAACTCGGTCCATGGTTAGCAAGAAATAGGGTTGTTGATGCTGCAATAATGAATACTAACTATACATACGTTGCTATTCCATCAAAAGAACACAACTACCTAAATGATTTTATTGATATATTCACTACACCACCGAGGATCCTTGGTGGTGGAGGCACTAGTGGTGAAGCATTCAACTCGATGCTCAAGAAAATACGTATGTACTATGATCTCTATGAGAGGAACCTAAAGAATTGGGCTAATGCTGACTTCTATATGTATGCCCTCAAGAGTAATATGGATTACAAGTTGTTTGGTGATCCAAGTGCCACGCTATTCGATTGAGTACATTAAGAAAAAGTTGTTGAGGGCCAGCAAGAGAAAGACTAGGAGGGGAGCTATAAATGATTTGATAGACTTGGTTTTCCATCCTTGGTTTGGTGATACGGCTGGATTAGCAGAAATTCTTGATTTTTTGGCTCACAGTATTAATGAGGGGGGGCTCAATTTAGGTAAGTTTGAGAAATATAATCTATACTCATTCATCCACTCTATTCTTAAGGTTATTCAAGAAAGGGAGGGGAGGAGAAAATGATTAGGAGTTGGGATGACCTTAGTGATAGCGAGAAGCTCGATGTTATCTTAAGCATAATAAATATAGTTGCTGGGATAATAATGCTTGTTGGTGGCATATACTTGTTGTTTGATGATGTAGAGGATTTTGGGAGTAATGATCATGGTGGTAAGTTCTTGGATTCATTACCCTGGCCACTAAACATTATCCGGGAACACATACACCATTGGCATTGGGGATTAATCCTGATAATCCTTGGTTTGCTAATCGATTTTATAGGGTTCCTAAAGATAGTGGTCATTTTTGTTCCTGAGGCGAGAGACAATGTATTAGGATTCATCAGGAATATCGAGAGTAGCATAGATAGGGTTAAATATGTGTATAGCAAGTATTACAGAACGAAATATATATAACATAACAGAACCATACTTGGTGATCGAGTATGGGTAGGAATAAGAATGAGAAAGAAACAACTATATTAGATATAAACACAACTGAAGATCCGATCAAAAGGATCATAGGTACTGTTATTCTTGGTTTGGTGCCTATCCCACTCATAGTAGCTGGGGCTTCACTAGCGTATGATGCATACACGAAGTGGGAGAAGAGTAAAGGAGAAAAGAAATGATGATTAGGTTTGAGGTTAGGGTTCATAGTCCAAGTATGTCGGTTAGGAGGAGAGTAAAGAATATTGCTACAACAATACTTAGTGAGGTTTTGGCCGGCCTAGGAATATTTGGGTACAATATTGATTGGGAACCAGAAGAACACAGCAGAACAAAGCCATTCTCTAGGATAGAGGGAACAATATATACTAGCGAGAAGCTTGATAGAGAGGTAACAAAAACAATAGATATCGTTAATGGTAAGGTATTGGTTTGGTTGGTGCCGTTGGACTAAAGTGTCTCCGCGGGGACATGGATGGTTATTGAGTTTAGGGATGTTTCTGGTAGGCTTAGTGGTAAGGATTTTGTTGATTATGTGTATGTTGCCAATAGGATAGCTGAGCTTGAGGATGGAGTTTGGAGGGTAACTTGGGAGAAGGTTAGGGCGCTCCCTAAGGAATACTTGGGTAACTATGCATACATAATATCTATGTACAACAAGGATATAGACCCAAATGAGCTTGCTAGAGAACTACACGAGATTTGGGACAGTAAGCCTGTTGAGATCAGGAATAAGTATGAGAACGATATTCTGGTTTTGTTTAGGAGGGATGTTTTTGATAGATACTTATACACTATGAAGACACAATTTATGTACAAGAAGAGGATAGGAAGGAGAGAAACAAAGTTTGTTTACCTATATACATTGCATCCAGACATAAGGCAAGCTGTTTTTCTTAGGAGGGGTCTAGTAACTTTTATACCTGAGCTTATGGAGAACTATAATTTTCCTCTCGGGCAACACCTACCTGACGAACCAATAATGGATTTTACTCCCGAGATTAGCGAGTACAAAACAATACTGAAGCTCCGCCCCTACCAAGAGGAGATACTTAGGAGCATCTGGAAGTCACTTAAGAGTTATGGGTCGGCAACAATACAGGTTGCTACTGGGGGAGGAAAAACAGAGATTGCTATTGGCTTGACATTTGCCTTGAGGCGCGCTCTTAGGGAAAGGATGGACAAGATTTTTTATGTTACACTAAACACTATGCTTCTTTGGCAAGCAAAGAGGAGGTTTAGGAAGTATGGGCTTGATGCGGGCCTAGTAACTCACGAGTACTTCGAGGTTAATAAGCCTGTAGTTATGTGTACGATACAGACACTATACAAGGCTGTGTCACAACTAGAGGTCACAACAAGAGAGTATGAGGAAAGGCTACTAGAGGAAGTTAGGTTGCCTAGTGCTAAGTATGATGAGCTATACGACCAATATTTGAGTGCTAACCTCGTTATTATTGATGAGTCCCAGCACATACCAGCTAGAACTGTTAGGGATACATTGTTTGCTAATCCGTATGCATTCAAGCTATCGATGAGCGCGACACCTTGGAGGGATGCTGAGGATAGAATAGAGATCTATGCTACTACTGGTAAGATTATTGAGCCTAGAATAACGGCCAGTAGGCTTGTTGAGGATGGATATCTAGTCCCAGCATTCATCATGATGTATTATCTAGATTTGCCTGAACTCAGAGAAACATTTTTTATGCCTTTGCCTCCTATGGGTGGTTGGAGTATTGTTGAGAAAAAAGTGTTGTTGGATCCAGAAAGAACAAAGATTATTGCTGATATTGTTGAGCTTATGGTTAAGCTAAAGCAAGTACCGTTCCTAGTTCTTGTTAGGAGGATAGAGCAAGGATGGATGTTGAGTAGAGAACTACATTCTAGAGCTATATCGCACCACTTCCTTTATGGTGAAATACCACTTAGGAGTAGAGAAGAGTATGTGTATTTGGCTGAGCACCTTAGGATCGATGGATTAATAGCAACACAACTTGTTGATGAGGGATTCGATTTACCACCAATGAGAAGCCTAATTATTGCTAGTGGTGGAAAGAGTAGTATTAGAGCACTACAGAGGGTTGGTCGGGTCGTTAGGCCTCTGGATCCAAAAAAGTATCCTGAGGCGGCCAAGTTGGGGCCAAAGAAGTATGGTTTTGTTATTGATATTGTTGATGTTGCCAAGTGGTTTGAGGATCATGGAGAAAGGAGGTATCTTATTTATAAGTCTGAGCCTAGATGGAGGATAGCTAAAGTACGGAGCTTGAGGGAAATAGAATCACTAATCGCTAGATTCTCAAAGTAGAACTGTTATATCCGTATTATGTGTTATACACATATCTTTTAAGCCACATGTCCGTATTCTTCTTGGTGATCTACATGAGTATTCGAGATAAGTTGAGGGTTATCGTTAAGAAGAGTAGTGTTGATGATTTAGCTGCGACTCTTCTAGACCCAAAAGTAAATCTTGCTGATGCACTAGAAATAATTAATACTAAGGGCGAGACTCAAAATGCCTTGGGAAAAGCAATAACAATATTCTTGACACTATACTTTGCTGGACTAGACCATAAGCTATGTGGAATAATAGCAATCATCATATTCTTCTGGGATATAGGACCTGTATTGCTTAGGAATCACAGGAAGGCTGCAGCTATAGCGAAAATATTGACGCTTTTGGCTGTGGGTAGGGTTACTGGTAGTGGAACAACGGGTGTAGTGCTACAGGATCTTAAGGAGGCTCTTAGGGATGGTGTAATAACTAAGGAGGAGTTCCTCAAGATTATTAGGGACATAATCAATAAGGATAGGACGATAACGATCGAGAAGAAGGGATGATGTATGAGTATTTCTATTAGTGAGATATACAAGATTTTGCCTTTGACTCCAGAGGAAATAAGGAGGCTAAAGATCTATGCTTCGGATCCATACTATACTGTGTATATTGGGATGAAGAATGATATTGTACAGACGATAGATAGGGCCAAGAAGGCTATTAGTCAGGCTAACCAAGCGATAAGCATATCTAACTATGCTAAGAGTGTTGCTAGTTCGGCTCAACAATTGGCCAATAAGGCTAAGAGTGTTGCTGATGATGCTTGGAGAAGAGCTAGTGATGCTTTATCACAGGTACAACAAGCATTCGATAAGTTGAGTGAACTAGAATCTAGTATAAGTAGCCTATGGGATAAGGCCAATAAGTTGGGTAGTATGCTTAATAATGCTGGAAAGAATTTTAGTAGTGCAGCACAAAAGATAAGGAGCGATATAAACGATATGATAAGTAAGATAAACAATATTTCTTCTGAGATAAAGGGAATAAACAGTAAGATACAGACTGAAGTAAACAACATAAAGACATACATAAACAACATAAAGAGTATTATTGGATCCGCTAGGGTAGACTTCTCCAAGCTCGATGGTGATTCTAGCTATACGAATAGGGGAAATACGGCCAGTGGATTGATAGGGGATATTGCTTGGGCTGGATGGGACTTAGGGCAAGTGGGTTGGAACCTAAACAACTTGATAGAGGAAAGGGAATTCACGATAGATCTTGGTTCTCTAGGCAAATATGGGTTTACTGTTCCTGTTCCTAGGCCAGACAGAGTCTTGAAGGCCGCCCAATTCCTTTACGACTTCTTTAATACTCCTCTACCACACGCTATGAGTCACATACGAGGCTTGTCGGACAATATCAATAAGGCTTTTGCTAGTATGCACAAGATAGTTGGGTATATTGGGGAGGCAATGTCAAAAGCAACAACAATAACATCGATAATAACAAGCACCATGATAAGCATATTCAATACTATAGCCAGCCTATTCACATACATATACGAGCAATTCGTACCACCAACAACACCACCCACACCACCAAGCTTCACTCCAACAACCGTACCAGGATTTACTCCACCTACACCCCCAAGTATATATCATAGCAAAGGATCTTTTGTTCCCCCAACTATAAGTACTATAGAGGCACTAAAGCTTGTTTTTGATGAAAAAATTGGTACCCTAAAGGATCTAGTCAAGGGAGAAACAACAATTCATATTGGTGGGCAGATCTCACCATACTGATGCACTGGCGGAGGATAAATCTTACTGTACCTATATATTTTTTTTGCTAGGTTCCTAAATACCTTGAATTCTTTTTGGGACATCTTTATCACGAAGAACGTTATGTTATTGTATTTCTTTCTAGCGACAACAAAGAAAGAGCATAACGATAAATCGTATATTAGTGCATCATAGGTCCTCATGTACCTACCATGCTTCTCCTTGTATTGTTGTACTCTTATCGGTTTTGTGTCTGTCAGAACATACACTTTCGTTGATTTGGTTTTTCTTGGAACATAAACAATTATGACGCTACCAAACAAGTCGTATAGCATTGTATCACCTATTATGCATATATATATTGTATAACGCTATATATAGTTTTTGTTGTGTATATACTCTCTGTTTTAAGTAGGGTTCTGGATTCTATACTAGTTATGTTGAGGGGATTTTAGGTATGGTTTGGGATTCAATACCAAGACTAATAGTTAGGCATCTTGGTGTTGATGTCCCCAAGGGGACAAAGAGGGGGACATGTATTTTTTGTGGCAAGCAAGTTGATGATGGGTTCGATGTAGAGCTCCCTGATACATTCACTAGTTTTGAGAGGCTGTGTGTTGGGGATGTTATCTGTCCGTACTGCAACTATATGCTTAGGACCCCAGATTTCCGTAGGAAAAATTGGGTTGTTACTGAGAGCTACTTCAAGTTTCTTAGTAGGTCTGAGGCACTAGAAATCTTGCTTGATCCTCCGAATGAGCCGTGGATAATGTATATTACTAAGAGTAAGAGGAAGCATGGTTGGATCTGGCTTATAGAGAAGATGAATGAGAGTAGGGATGCGTACTATGTTGGTTATGACGAGTTCTCTATGTATGTTGTTAGGTCTGAGTTGGAGGAGCTATACAATATTGTGGTTGAACTCAGAAAACTCAAGATAAGCAAACAAGAGATTTTGACTGGCAACTTCAGTGTTAATAGTATGAGGAAGATCGACGATATGAATATTATCAGGAAGCTATTGGGTTGGACGGATTCTCCCCACCTAGACTTATTGTTGTATTTGGTGAAGTAGTATGGATTTGGAGGAAAAAGTAGCGGAGCTATTAGCATATGTTTGGAGGCAGTTCTATGCCGTTTGGGGAAAAAAGATTAGGGGTCGTAATCCTTTGGATGTCTTCCAACACAGGGTTAAGGTTGCTACGTATATGCCTACATTCCAGAGGTTCTTGGAGAAGCTTGCTCATGGTTTGGGTCTACAATCACTCAGTGTTCCTGGTGACTTGGTTGAGGAGTTGAGGAATGAGGGGGAAAAAGTTATTGAGCTTGTTAGGGAGGAGAGCGTATATCTTGTTGTGAGGGCATACAATATTAGTAAGTCTATGTCCCCGCGGGGACAAGGGCAACAGGTTAGACTTACAAAATTGTTGAGAGGTGAGGCTAAATGATAACTAACCGTATTGAGGGAATAATTATCGCTAAGTCCCCCATACACCATGGGGGTGATGAGAAGACAGGATCCGAAACTATGTTGAGGCGCATAAAGTTCCTTGTCGGAGAGAAGATCGTTGAGGTGCCCTATATAAGTGGTAATGCTATACGGGGGTACTTGAGGCGCTTAGCAATGCAGGACTTCTTGGAGCACATCAACTATGAGGTCAAGAACCTGAAATTCTACCACGCACTGTTTAGTGGTGGGGTACTAGAAACCGTAGAGGAGAAAGCTGGCACTATAGATTTGGAGCTTAGGAGGCAGATAAGGGAGCTCCTTGTACCTGTAAGTGTCTTTGGTTTCGCATACAAGAACCAAGTAGTAGAGGGAAAACTCATTGTTGGTCACGCACTGCCGATCTGTAAGGAGCTAAACGATTATTTGCCGTACAAGTCTGACAAGAGTTTCTATGAGTTCTTGGACTGGGAGTTTGCTACTAGGAAAGAAGAGATAAAGACTGAGAAGAAGGAGGAGGAGCCTAAAGTGCAGATGTTGTATAGGTACGAAGTGTTTATTCCTGGTACTAGGTTTTATCATCACTTCGTGTTGCTGGACACAACAAATATTGAGGAGAGCTTCTTCGGTCACCTACTGAACCTCTGGGTTAGGCGGCCATATATTGCTGGTAGGAGTAGTGTTGGTTGTGGAGAAATAGAAATAAAGTATGATGCTCATCTACCTAGTGAGAAGGAGTACCTACAGTTCTTGGATGTTCATAGGGACGAGATAGTTGGTTTGTTGGGGCGTTTGGATAAGTAATATCTTCATAATTTATTATTGTCATAATGTATTATTATACTACCTACAGGGATGATCTATGGGTTGGTTTGATAACCTAAAAGTAACCTTCTATATGAGGACACCACTGATCTTGGGTTGGCCATACATACATTTTGATAGTCTAATAGCACATACGCTATTGAGGGACGAGCTTGGGGATAGGTACTATGTTTTGCCGGCCAAGAAGGCTGAGGATATTGTTGTTGATATTCTTAGGAGTAGGATGCCGATACTTAGGACCAAGCATAATGGGCATGAGTTGTGGCACGCATCAGTAAGCATTATAGATGAGAAGATTCTTGGTGGAGTCACGATATATAAGCGTTTTGATGCGAGGCACATAGGCCTTACGAAAACCAAGAAGAAGAGGGTTGAGATTGTTAGGGGTCACTACAAGGCTTATGCTATGCGTATGCCACTTATAGTTACGAGGAAAGTTGAGTTCTATGTTAGTGGAGAAATAGAGGAGATATCTAGGCTGATAAGGTATATCCCTGCATTGGGGAAGAAGAGGGCCTATGGGTTTGGGGACATAAAGAAGTACAAAGTAGAAGTATTAGATGAGGACTGCAGCTTGATAAAGAACAATATGGTTATGCGTCCAATACCAATACAAGCATTCACAAAAATAAATATTTTTCCAGACAAGACTGTGGTTAGTAGAGTCGCATATAAGCCCCCGTACTGGTGGAAACAGAATGTAGAGCTATGTGTTATGCCTTATAGTAGGATTGGTGACTACATATTATAGTTCTACTTTTTTACCACCAAGTGTCTCCGCGGGGACACATATGAAGAAAAATATAATTCCTAGATGGGATCCATCTAAACTACCATTCTTAGAAGAAAAGTTGATATTCAGGAAGAAGCATATTGTTGGAGCGTCGAGAAGTGGTGTTGTTCTGTGTGTTTATGCTGGTGAAGAAGCTAGACTTACAAATTTTTATGCCGAGAATTTCAAGCAAGTATATGCGGTGGACAAGACATTTGAGGATGTGGAGTTGAAGTATAGTAATATTGTGAAGATCGAGATGAAGGATACAGAATTTATCAAAAATATTGGTAAGGTAGGACTACCTAAAGAAATAGAGATTCTAGATTTGGATCCTTATGGTTCCCCAATGCAATTCTTAAGATCTTTCTTTGGTGTTTATGATGGAACCATAAAACGGATAATAATGACTGATGGTGCTATGACGAATATGAAGGTGAGAAGGAAAATTAATGTGTATAAGTACTATAGGTTATACCCAAACAAAACCATAGTACCATCCAAGTGGCATTACCACCATTTTGCTTGTATTGTTTTCTCGGCAGTAAAAGAGATAGTTCAAGATGTTGGATACAAAATTGTGTTCTTTGACTATGAGTATAATAGATATAAAACTGCTATCTATGCTCGGTTTGACTTGGAGAGGATAAAAAGTGGATGAGAAGCACAAAAGATTATTCTTGGAGTGGAGCAAGACTGATATATATAGGAGGAGAGTTAGGGAGGCGAAAAGTATTATAGCGCGCTATGGGGATAGAAAGTGTTATGTTGCTTGTAGTGGAGGGAAAGACAGTCTAGTTGTGTTGCACCTAGTATCGAGAGTACTAAAAGACTATCTTGTTTTTCATTGGGATCACGGCCCATACTTGATGCCTAGGAGTATTGAGCTTGAGATTTGGCAAGCAATGTACAGTATTGTTGGGGACAAACACAAGATACATATATTGACTAGCCACAAGCTGTTTGAGGAGAAGGCGAGGTGGGACTACACAGTATGGTACAGAGCATTCTACGGAAAACTATACAGTTGGACCAAGACGTTTGGATTAGAAGTAGGGTTCTTGGGGTTGAGGGGAGAAGAAAGCATAACGAGAAGGAGAAGAACAAGAAACATAGTGGAGAAGAAAAACAACATACTACTTGTTTATCCCATCTGGAATTGGAGTTGGAGAGATGTGTGGGCATACATAGTGGAGAATAATATACAGTACCCAAAAATATATGATGAGTTAGCCAAGATCTATGGATATGACAAGGCAAGACTAGTAACATTCTACGACAAAGAATTCGAACATATGGGGAACATAGAAATAAGCAAATTTATCCTACCACAAGAAAAAGAAATAGAGAAGAATAAAAAATAGAATAAGATATTGTTACGATATATAAAAAACTTTTGTTACGACATAGTTTTTAATGTAGCAAAGAATTGCTTAACATCCTCTGGCCACTCCTCAGTATCCTTAAAAATGTATTTCAAGGATTTGATTATTAAGGATATCAAGGAGGATATTGTGTGTCGTGTGTTTGTTGATAGTATTAAGCGCGCTATAAGTTGATTGAGGAAAGCGTATTCATCTTCGGAAAGAACAATAGTTGTACGCTTAGACATTTTGATCACCTAAAAAAATATTTTAATCGTATCTATGTGCACTAGAATCAGTAGCTTGCTCTAGGAGCTCAACTTGTCGTTTCTTAAGCTTCAAGTACTCTTGATACATTTCTTGTTGTTGTTTAAGTATTTCTGCTAACATCCTCATAATACTGTTAAAGTCGCTATGAATAGCTTGTGCTACTAATCTCTCATTGATAAGCGTAGTTGTTTTCGGCACATAGAAATGTGATTGTATCTTTTCGTTAAGTTTTTGTATAATTTCTTTGGAGAGTCTTTCGGCTTCTTCTTTGGATGATACTAATATACTCTTAGCTCCTGAATGTCCTACTGTGGGCCGGCCACTAGCGACTTCTTCGACTACTTGATCTACAATAGGAAAGATCTCTGGGTTTCTCCAATAGCTGGCAACAATTATACTTATTCCGCGTGGTGTTTCAGCCCACGAGACAGCTACTTTTGTACCGTTCAACATATTGAGTTTCCATGTAGTCTTCCATGCGAGCCCTGGTGCACTTTCTCCCGTAATGTATGTTACCTCGCCAATCACTGTATTCTCAGGCATTGGTATCTCTTGACTTTTCTCTCTAATGTACTCTAAGAATTGTTGTGGCGTGAATGCTAAGTTTAGAATCCAATTAACAATTGAGCCTACCGAACCAAGTGTTGGGTCCATAGCAATTGTTTGTTGCCAACCACCCTTCCACCAGGAATCTAAGTATTCAAGTACAAGAGTTTCCAAGTTCCTATCGACTCTATTGGCGATACTGACATCGAAATCCCCTAGTGCAGCAATGAGAGCCCACTCCTCTAACTCAGAGGAGTGTACACCAAATATCCTAGGAATAGTAAGGGACATATCAAAGCTAGTTCCTGTGATTATAGTTTCTATACCCTTATTAAATAGTTCTCTTGTGTATGATTCTGAGTGTTCATGATGATCAATGTATAATACTCGCCTATCACGGATCTTGTAGTTAGCAATAGTGTTTATGAAGTCTACGGGAGCCATGACGTTTACGGGTATATCGAGGAGAATTAGGTTTGCTCGGCCAGGCATAATGATTTGCGGTAGACTTTGGGCAAGCCACAAAGGATTAGTAACTGGGTGTTGTGGTTGGCCACCACGAGGAACCCTCTCAAAATGCGAATAAAACCTGACTATTTCTTCTCCTGCGGCCTTCAGGGCTTTTATCGCAATAAGCCCAGAGAGGCCGCCATGAACATCAGTATCGAATATTATTGCCCAACTCATTCAACTCACCTCCCAAAGAGCGACCCCAGTTGCTTGAGCCCCCGCACTTGCCCCAGATGCCTGGGAGCCCACACCTAGGGCATTGGGGGCACTTTTTTCTTCTCCCTTCATGTTCATCTCCTATTATTATAATACTTTATGATAGTATTTAAATCTTACTTTATTATTTTATGTGGTTCATACTTTGCTTATTGTATTATGCGTTATACTTGTTGACTATATAGGGTTATGTATCTAACAATATGCTTTAAATACACATGGAGAACTAGGATCTATATTGTTTTCTATGGACTGAGAATTCGTAAGTTTAAGGGAGCCCACCCACTCCCTTGGGCTCCCTTCACTAACCATAATATGCTTTATTTGGTTTTTATATGGTTTGGTATATAAAAAAGAGTAAGAAATAGGTTTAGCTAGGTTCTTTTTCTTGTTGTACTTGTGTTTTTGTGGTGTCTATGAGTTTTGTGTATTCGTCTTTTGTTATGGTGGGTCCCTTTTGTATTAGTTGTTCTATTAGTTCAATTATTTTTTCTTGTTGTTCTTGGGGGTTGTTCGTGTGTCTTATTGCCTCCAAGATTGTCTTGGCTATAGCCATAATGGCGCTTAGTTTTAGTTGGATCTCTTGTGTGTATGCTATCTTATCGCAACATAGGCTTATATCGTGGAGCTTATCAAGGTTTGTCCACAATATCCAAGCAATAGCGAAAAGCTCAACTATTATCGCTATCAAGAACACTAAGATAAAGAATTCCCACATGTTGAATCACCACTTAATATTATGTTTGTTTCTTCTTTTTATATGTTGCCTTCATTTTTACTAGTAGTTCGTGTGCGTTGGGGCTTGTTTTCCTTATTTGTGCTAGTCTGAGGGCGGCCAATACTGCTTCTGGATTCATGGCCGGCACATAGATGATCCTCTTGTCCCTAATGTCTGTTATTTTTACGGGGTATGGTGTCGGATTAATTATTATAACTGTGATTCCCTTATCCAACAGCCTCCTTATTAGCTCCATCTCCTCTATTTCTGGATTCGTAATTATGTTTGCCTGCTCATCAGTGATAAGTATTATTGTGTCAAAGGCCTCTTGGTTATTCTCGAGTATTTCTAGTGCTCTCCTAAGCGCGCACTCTACACAGGTTCCTCCACCAAATTGTTCTTCAGCTATATTGTGTAGTCTTAGGATCCCATTGAATGTTTTTAGTAGTTCTGGGGTTTTCTGGCCTACATTATTGTCGAATAGTAGTAGCTTCACGATTAGTGGTGCGAATGGAGCTATAACCGTTAGGCCCCTAAAGAACACCCCCCTCCAAGACCCTGGATTCATAGATCCGCTAGCATCAAGAATAGCTAGGATCCTCGGCTTTTCTAAGGGTAACAATAGTTTCTTGTATGTATCAACAACTTTCTGGGCGTATGCTTTAGCCAATTTCTGTGCCAAATTATTGTATCCCTTTTTGTGGGCCACCAAGCATGCTTTTAGTATCTTGTCGGCCGTAACTGTTGGGCTCCTAAGTGCTCTATCAACAAAATTAAGTATTATGTCTCCTAGTGCTTGGTAGAGGCTAACAGCCTGAAGTACTATAGTGTTCCCAGTTATGTCGGCCTTATAGAATACTTCCTTCCACAATTCCTTCTTGAGGTTACTCCTAATAATGTTCCAAGGAGTCATCCATGGTAGTACCTCGGGATTCTTGGTCTTAAGGAACTCCGATATTCTCTTTAGGTACTCTGATTCTCCCTCATACTTTGTTGGGTTCGAGATATAGCTGAACTCCTTAGGATCTATGGGGTAGTGGCATAGGTTTATTATATCCCTCATGTATCGACGATACTTAGCAACATAGTATTCCCATTTAAAATCTTCTTGGAACCAATACCTCAATAATTCCCTCAATATCTTTTTTTCTCTAGTGCCTAGGCCGCCTACTACAGGGTTGTTTGCTCTCTTAGCATTAATGTACTTCTTGACTATCTGGTTTGGTGGCAGTGTCTTTAGGAGCTCAAGAGTGAATTCTGGATCAACCTTAGATGTTATTAGTGCAGCTATTAGTGCCTGATCCTTGATGGTGGCTAGTTCTCTAGCGAGCCTGACGGCCTCCTTGTAGAATTCTGGGTCCTCCTCAAATATCTTCTTGTGTAGTGCTATGCTATATTGGAATACCTCTTCCTTACTCATATAGTAAAAGTCCGTTATTGTGCCTGTAAGCAATAGTGCTATGAATTGGCTTGTTGGATCATGAACATAGAAGCTATGATCCTCCAACCTAAAACCTTCTTTCTGAGCTCTCCTTTCCGCATATTTCCTTGGGAATTGGACAAGAAAATCCTCCAACATATCTTTCCAAGAAGACATACTTATCACCTAGACAAGTGGGGGAATTTGGGGAGCCCCGTATTCCCCCGTAGCCCTAACCATCTCCCTCGAGGGGAGTGTGGACTACGGTCGGGATTCGAACCCGAGTACTTCCAAGTGGGAAGCACGGCCCGCTGAAGGCTCCCCTTGCGCCCCGTAGAAGGGGCGAGGAAATTTTGGGGGCGGGAAGCGCTTGCCATACGGCCGCGGGTGTAAAGCCCGCTGCTGAACGCCCCCAATGCGCCTCAATAGAATATACTACCAAAATACCACTTATAAAGGAAAATAATACGGTGTGTGTCCCCGCGGGGACACCTACTTATCATAACTTATTAACATAATAATGTATTATCTTCATACTGTATGATTAGTCTAGAAAAAATGTAGAAGGGATAGGAGTTATGTTGAGGATAGTAGTAGTGCCTTTAGGTTCTGTTTGGCTTGCTTCGTCAAGGTTAGTAGTCGCTCCCAAATCTTGGGTAGATCCTCGATGTTCAACAACATATAGTCGTAGTGCCCCTTCTTTAGTTGCTCCCTCAAGACCTTCCCAATAGACCGTATTATGTTGGCTATCTCTAGGATCTGCTCAACATAGTTCTTCAGGAACTCCACTATTTCTTTCTTATCAACCTTGTATAGTTCTTTGCTTAGACCCTCAGCATCATCAAAAATATTGCTCATCGCATAATCCTCTCCTTAATCTTTTTCAGTATTCTTGTGGTTCTTGGATACCACCAATTTTCATTATCCGCATAGTCGAATAGGCCCCTAACTTTTTTCCATAGTTCGAGTGGTAGTTTGTCTAGCCCTATGAGTTTTGCTATTTCTATTCTCAGTTCTCTGTCGTTATTGGCTAGAACCATAAGAACAATGATTATTGCTCTATACAACTCCGCCACAATCTTCTTTAGTTCACCATCACTATAGCTACTAGCAAGTATCAAGATCCAAGTGAAAAAGAAAAACCACCATAAAGCATCAATAATATCATTCATTCTCCATCCCTTTTCTCAGAAAAATGTGAAC
>Ga0190308_1000070_pt1 | contig 32867 bp, 33 predicted proteins | sample 48700756_MG_FD_165050 | JGI IMG/M metagenome (GOLD analysis project Ga0190308, IMG submission 165050) | Hydrothermal vent sediment bacterial communities from Southern Trench, Guaymas Basin, Mexico - 4870-07-5-6_MG | ecosystem: Environmental > Aquatic > Marine > Hydrothermal vents > Sediment ...
CTTTTAAATATATAAAAATTTTTTAGCTTTAATTAATTAGTATCCAACCTTAGATTTAGATGCTGGTTGGTTATATTGACGCTATATATTATTGGCTTAGGAATTAGAGAGGAGACTGAGCTTACAGAGAAACTTATCAGTATACTTAGGAGATGTAAATATGTATACTGGGAAAATTATACTAGTCCAGCTACATACAACCTTAGCGACATAATAAGAATATTGGAGAGGGAAGTCAGGGTATTGAGGAGGGAGGATTTGGAGGAAAGAATCGAGGATATTATAGTCGATGCTAAGAAGGAAAATGTAGCAATACTTGTATGCGGAGACCCTTTAATTGCTACTACACATGTAAACATAATTTTAGAGGCTAAAAGAATGGGAATAGAATATAGAGTCTTTCATGCATCATCTATATTATCCGCTGGAATCGGAGAGAGCGGCCTACATTTATATAAATTTGGTCCCTCGGGAACGATTGTAAGAGAGGAGAAGGTATCTAATAGGAGGAACATCGATATTCTTAAGTTTAATCTGGAGAATGGACTCCATACACTATATTTCCTAGAATATGATAGGGATGAAGAGTATATCATGCCACCATCCTACGCTATTAAAATCCTCTCTAAATACGCTGGAAACATCCTATCTAACTATAATCCATATATTATTATATTATGCGGCATAGGGACCCAGAATCCATATAAAAGAGCTTTAAAATACAACGAAGTAATTAAGTTACTGAATAAATTACCTGTAGATAAGCCATGTATTATTATAGTCAGCGGCCAACTCCATTATATGGAGAAAGAGTATATCGAGAAGATACTCCGGTGAAATACATGGATATATATAAGGAAGTAGTAAAACACGCCTATATCAGTCAAATAGCCAGGGAGAATACATTGGATAAGATAAAGGAAAAAATAAGATACCCTAATCTTGACGAGATTCTAGAGTCACTTGTTAATAGAGGGTGTATAGAAATTAAAAATAATAGAGTCTTCGTAACTGAAGATGGAAGAAAATTAATAAAAGTAGGATTGATAGGAGGTACATTTGATATAATTCACATAGGACATATAGCTACATTACATGATGCAAAGAAATTAGTGGATGTTCTGGCAGTCGTAATAGCACGTGATCAAACAGTTTATAAAAATAAGGGTAGATACCCGATTAATAATGAGATAATGAGGCTTAAAGTAGTAAGCGCACTAAAGGATGTAGATGTAGCTATATTAGGTGATGAAAGAGATTTTATGAAGCCTATCAATATAATAAAACCTGATTATATTTTCCTAGGCTATGATCAAGAGCTTCCAAATGCAATTAAAGATAGAATACCTAATGATATTACAATTGTAAGGCTTAATACTGAAATAAAGGGGGTTAAGACTACTTATATAATTAGAAAATTAAGAGAGATATTTGGATTGTAATTACTCCATATTTAGATATATGACGACTTTAATTTTATCATCATCCTTCAGTTTAAAAAACCCTCTTAAATATTCTGGGGCGATCACCTCAAGCATATCAAACCCGTATATCGATCTCTCAGCATATATTACAGCGCCGTCGATCCTATCATTGATAATCGCTTTAAAAGCCTTTACATCACCGAATACCCTCTCTTTCGTCCTAAAACCCTTAATCTTATAGCCATTTAAACGCCTGAGAAGTCTATTTTGGTAGATATAGAAGGGATTCTTTAATCTTACATTAAGAGTCCCAGGATAAGGCTTAAACCCGAGTATCGATTCAAATTGAGTAACATACTGCTTCCTACTCATATAGTATGCTCCTTCACCTAATCCCGTAGAGACGTATCCCTCGAATACAAATCGCCCGGGATTAACATATACGTCATTAACATATTTAATATAATCCTCTATCTCCATCAATCCCTTTTCGGTTATCCTGATCCATAGTACCCTATTACGAAGCTCCTTGTATATATAATCCTGTGTATGAAGCTTATTCAAAATTCTAGATACAGACTGCTGACTAACACCTAAAAAATTAGCTAATTCAGTCGTAGGCGCTTTAATCATCTTTTCCCCAGCACCTAATTTATATAAGTCAAGTAGATAACTCCGGATTAGACGGATATTCACCTAAACACCCCTCCTATACTTTACATATATAAAATCTTCTTTAGAACGTTCCAATTGAGACCTCAGCTGATCCAGACGTCTTTTATAATCTGGTATAAAGTAATTTGGAAAATATTTGGTAGATAATAATTGATATGAACTTGAAAGAAAGTTTAGATGATTAGATGCTGAATGTATATCGTCATTAATCAAGTTATCTATATAAAGCCTCCTAACCTCCCCGAGGAACTCGAAATATGATTCGACGATTATAGTTTCATCAAATCTCAATAAGTCGTCAATTAAATTATAACTACCTGTGAGATATATATAGAGTAAAATTGCTTCGATAGACTCTTTCATAACATCCTTAAAAATCCTATATAGCATTTGCTTATCATCATGCTCTACTATAATTGAGTATAGCTCACCAAGCATTTTCATTATATCTATAGTCAGTTTCTTAGCATTATCAAAATCATTATTGAAAAGTAGATTAATTAACGATCTATTATATGTAATTAATGTACGTGATTTAGAATAGATTTTATTTCTTAATGAATCGATCTCTTTATATCTATCTTCTAAGTTGTTTAGTATCTGATTTACGAAAATAAGTAGTCTTTTAGACTCTCCATACAATTTCGACACCTAAATTAATGATTTACTCACAATTTTATAACCATCTTTATCAATAGTCATTATATCAATTTCACTTCCACTTAATACATCTCTCTTTATCGCAGCCTTGAATGCCTTCAATGCAATAGAGAAAGCCTCCTCACTACTTATATCGATTGAATATCCGGAGTCTAGGATTCCAATAGCATTTTCAGCGCCACTACCAATAACTATATAGTCATCTCCTATCAAAGAACCGAGTGAGTCAAGTGAATATAACTCAGGTTTATTTAAATAGCCTCCTATGAGAATTTGGGTAAAGTATGGAGATAGTCTTCTGTGATACATTATTACAGACGTCAATTTTGCTATCGACCTAACTTCTAAAGGCCTATTTATCGTCCGGTATCTTAAATTCGCGTACCAACTAACTTCTTTAAATAACTCCTGCATATCGGCTACAATTCCGGCGGCAGCCGCACCTACATAATTTGTAATAGGAAATATCTTTCTTACACCGCTACTCAATACCATATTACCTAGGATATAGGCCTTATCAGCTGCGAGTAATACACCTCCATTATATTTTAATCCTATTGCAGTCCCACCGATATAGGACATGAAATCCACCTTATAATATAGATTCAGTAATCACTTAAAATAATATGTTTAAGCTCTAGCTACATTAATATCTAGTTATTTTATAAAATAGATGTTTAACCCGAATTCTCTTATTATCACGATGATACATTTAATATATAATAATGAACCCCTGGGAAAAATTGAAGCCACCTTTAAAATGTGATGTACTCGAGGAGGAGGCATTTTCTAAAGCCTCTAAAGCCGCAAATAAAATACCTTACCAAGGTAAGTTACGCACAGCGAGGAGGAGAGAAGAAGCACGTGTAATGGTTCTTGCAAATGTATTTGAAAAACATCTGAATAGGGCGATTAAGATCCTGTCGACATATTTTGAGACGGATGAATTCTATAGGGAGTTAGTAAAACTTTATTTCAGCGAGGGAGATATAAAGAGGATATTAAAAAGATTTAGAGGTCTTCTAGAGGTCATAAATAAAATTAGGGGAGATTATATACATCGAATCAGTAGAGAAGAGGATATATCTAAATTAACCAGAATTCGACGTGAAGCACAGGGTAGGATAGCCTCTCTGATAAAAGATATCGCTGAGGATATGAATATAGTGATAGACCTTTATAAATACTGTAGAAGACTACCTGGTTTAGATCTCGAATACCCAGTTTTTATAGTTGCTGGAGCCCCGAATACAGGTAAATCATCATTAGTGAAAAAACTATCTACAGCCAATGTAAAAATAGCGAGTTATCCCTTCACTACAAAGGAGATTCATGTAGGTCATATGAGAGAGAATTATTTTATAGCACAATTCATAGACACTCCAGGTCTTTTAGATAGGCCTATATCTGAGAAGAATCCCGTCGAAATGAAAGCGATCCTAGCATTGAAATACTTAAAAGGAGAAATAATATATCTTTTTGACCCAAGTCCAGAGAGATATTATGATCCCGATAAACAATTTAATATATATTTCAGTATCACTGAATCCTTCCCTGATAAAGAAGTCTTACCTGTAATTAATAAGATAGATTATATAGATGGAAATGTATATAACGAAATTAAAAAAAGGTTGGAGAACCTGGATTACCTCGAGATCTCAATATTAAAAGATATTAACATATCTATGTTAAAGAAAAAGATTATTGAATATATTAAGAAAAATTATCTAAAGCTTAGGACATAATAAGACTGCCTTTTTTCAATCATAATTTTCTTATCACTAAATAACTTAGCGACATATATTGCAGAATCCATATGCGGAGTATATTCTGGAACCGAATATAACACCTTTGAGTCCGCAAGAGTCGCTATAGGGATCATCATATCACCAGCATGGATATCGAGACTGGCCTTAGACAAATACCATGATTTAAATTTTATAAAAGCCCCTTCTGATACTTTTTCGGCAGGTTTCCCACGCTCTCCTAAGGAGTCACCACCAGATACAAAGCTATCATATATTCCAGCTAAAACTATAGAGGTACCCGGATCCAATGAGTCACGTCCATACTCGTCAAAGACTTCTAGAGGGACGTCTATAAAACCTTTAATTAACTTCTCTATAGTCTCCCGCTGCCTATTCAAAACATGTCTAGAAAGCTTGTATACAACGTTATAGACTAATACTTTAGATATACTATTTCTCTCTATCCTCTCCCACCCCTTCAACTCCGCTGGCTCAACATAAATATCAACTATACCTCCACCCCGAGGATAAAATCCGCGTCTACGTATTTTAATATCGATGAAACCCCCATACAGCTGGATCAGTCTCGAGTATATTGCTTTCATATAGTCAATAGGTGGACTCCATCTAACGTCTGTACCACCTTTTAACGTAAATTGAGAGGGGGAATCAGCTAATAATAACGGTGGTATCAATGCTTGTAGAATGAGTGAAATACTTCCAGCGGTCCCTATATCATATGTTCCTCTAATTGCCTTTATCTTTGAGAAATTCATCGTAACTCTAGTGGATCCTATATATAATCCGTCGATATAACCCCCAAATACATTATTCATTATTTTAAGTAATGTCATATGCTGTGGACGTAAACCAGGATTAGGTCGTTTAACTCGGATATTGTATACTTCAACCTTAGTATTAAAGGCTGCTGCATATGAAGCGGCATACCTAAGTATCTGTCCACCGCCTTCTCCGTAACTTCCATCTATACTTATCATATTTATCAATTGATTAAGTTTCAAACCCTTCAATTATGTAGGTTTAATCCTCATTATCATTCTTCTACCCATAATCTCCCAATACTCTACATTAACTCCAGGTTCAAGCTTCTCCTTTATCGACTCATCCTCTGGAATCAATGTCTCAAATACCTCGTATGTCTCTAAATCCATAAGTTGAATCACATCCGAAATCGCCACTACCTGGGCGGTTCTCTTATTTATAATGGGAATCTCGACTTGACTATCTACAGGTCCTACAATACTTCTTTTAACCCCATCAAAAATCCCTATTGCCGTTACCCTAGCCTTCGCACTACCGTGTTTACCTGGTTTAGACTTCTCTATACTAACAACTTTACAGGGTTCTCCGTCAATGACCACTAAATTACCTGGTTTTAAAGATCCTAGGTCGACGGGTCTTGTACTCATATCATCACCATTAAATGATGTAGATACTATAATAATAATTTTCTAAATATATTTAAGGGGGTTATCTGTATGAAGCAGACTATTTTAAAGAGGATTGGGGTCGTGATCTCCGAGCGTAATGATAAGGCGATTGAAATAGGAAGAGATACATTAAGATACTTACTAGATAATGGTATTAATTTAATTGTATACCCATCAAAATTCCGTAAATTCCTAGGTTATAACAATATCGAATACACAAACTCTATCCAAGAATTATCTGGTGATATAATAATCAGTATAGGTGGCGATGGAACAGTATTAAGGACATTTCTTTTCCTTAAAGATAAAGAAACTCCGGTTATGGGAATAGGATTAGGCGAAAAGAATTTTCTAGCATCTATACCTGGAGACAATTTTATGGAGGGGTTAAAACGGTTACTTGATGGGAAATTTTATATAAGGAGGGAGATGAGGTTAAATACTGAAATAGAGGGATTAACATATACTCTACCACCTGTTTTAAATGAAGTACTGTTTATTACTGGGACTCCAGGTAAAACTATCGACGCATATCTTGCAATCGATAAATATGGTAAGGAGATATTATGGAGTTCTAAGGCTGACGGAGTTTTAATATCTACGCCAGTGGGATCTACAGCTTATGCGTTTGCAGCGGATGGACCTGTTTTAGACACTGATTTAGATGCTATATTAATAGTACCCCTCTTACCCGTCGATAGGAAACCAATTTATGTTGTAAATTCAGACATGACTATACATACATGGGCCTCAGAGAAGAGAAGTAGACCGATGGTGGTATTAGATGGGCAAATCACAATAGAATTAGAGTGTAATCAAGTCGTTAAAGTATTTAAAGCAGATACCCCAGCAAATTTAATTACATTTGATAAGAAAACAAATATAGTTAGATTGAGGAAGGCCTCCGGATATGCATAATAAAAGATATAGGATAATAGACACTACAGCATTATTAATGTGGCATATACCATTTGATACAGATGTAATTAATGTTACAACGGATAGTGTATTAAAGGAAATTAAAAAAGATGAACTTACAAAGTCGATCGTAGATAGCTATTTAGAGGCTAAAAGAATAATTGTGAAGAAACCGAAGAAGGAGTATATTGACAGGGCGTATAGGCTAGCGCTCGAGACTGGTGATAAAATTAAAATGTCAGACACAGATATAGAAATTGTTGCATTAGCATTACAATTAACCGATGAAGGATCTGATGTTGAGGTTATAACAGATGACTACTCAATCCAGAATATTCTACAGCGGATGAATATCAACATACTGAGTTACTTTAGAAAAATTAAAAACATATATAACTGGGTTCTAGTCTGCGAAAAATGCGGAAAGAAGTATCCAAACGATTACGATAAAGAATATTGCGAAATCTGTGGAGGTAGAATCATTAGAAAGAGAAAAAATCTATAGTGTTTACTTTCACTGATGTCTCAGAGTATATGTAATCCAATCTCTTAAAATAAAATTATTTGGTATGCATTTATATGGAGAGACATGAGTGTTTTTAAAAGCAAAGAGAAATTACTGCCTAGTCATATACCAGATAAGATGCCCCATAGAGAAGAGAAGTTTAAGGAATTACTTGATTACTTTAATCAAGTTATAAAAAACGAGATTAATTATACGCATGTTTTCATAATCGGTAATACGGGTACTGGAAAAACCCTCGTTGCCAGACGTTTCGAAAGTACTATTAATGAAAAAAATATAGAGGATATAATCACAATCTATGTAAACGCTAGGATTGAGAGAATCCCAGGTAATATTGTGAGGCAGATGATTAAGAGAGTTTCTCCATACCTTCCGATTAGAGGATATTCTGTCGAGGAAATGTATTTGCATATGCTATTAAGCGTGTTAGAAAGTGGGAAAAAAATACTTTTGATATTAGATGACGCTGATCACATTTTTGAAAAATACCCCGAATTTATATATAAATTGAGTAGAGTAGAGGAATTACTTGAGAACAAACCAAATCCACTTTCAATATTATTTATATTACATAATAAATATGCATTAAGTAGGTTAGATTCTTGGACTTTAGCTGGATTACGGAAGAATATACTGTATTTTGAGGATTATGATTATGATGAATTAGTTGATATATTATCATTCCGTGCCCAAGAAGCTTTTAATGAGGGAGCAATTGAGGATAGTGCTATTGAAGCCGCCGCAGATATAGCTTCAGTATATACTTATAATGCTAGATATGGAATAGAGCTGCTTTTAAGAGCCGGAGAGATCGTGGATAAAAAAGGAGAGAACGTAGTGAAAGCGGAACATGTGAGAATGGCTAGATTTGAGGTCCCACCTTCGTTTTCATATGACGATATAGCTAGCCTACGTTTGCATGAGAAGATACTTTTATATGCACTAGCTGAAAAACTGAGCTCTGAAGATCGTTCATTTGTGACGACCGGGGAGCTCGAGAGGAGATATAGAGAGATATCATTTTATTTTAATGTAGATCCAGCGGGACATACATGGTTCTGGAAGATGATAGACACGTTATCATCATTTGGAATCGTCTCTAAAAGGATAGTATCTAAAGATATCAGGGGGAGAACTACTCTAATTGGTCTCCCATCCTTCTCGGCTAGCATGCTACTTAATAAACTAAAGGAGATGATTACAAATGAAATCAATAAATATAAAGAGTATCAACTTTAATGAGGTAGTTTCACCAATTAAATTCAAAATTATTGAATACTTATATGATAACCAGTATGCGACCTTAGCAACGTTAATTCAACATTGTAGGACAAGCTATGTTAACATAATGAAGCATATAGAAGCATTAAAGAAAATGAATGTACTCCGAGAACATAGGATAAATAAGATCAGGGTATTTAGCCTAAATTATGATAGCAATTATACAAAGATATATTTGACATTTATTTTTGACTTGAAGAGAGTTTTAAACCAAGAAACTTATTTTGTTTAGCTAGATATATATTAAGAATATTTTTATTATTCAGACAGTCATCACATATACAAATAGTCACATCCCTCTTACAATTGTTTCTAAATTCACATTTCTCACAATCCACATATTTACCGCATATGAAGCATCTGACCTCTGGAGTCAAGATAAGCCCTAATCTTGCAAGTATTTTATTCAAATTGCTTAATGCATAGTAATCTCTAACAATGAAACCCTTCCCTTTAATATATTCAACCCCCTTAATCCTCACCACCTCTCTAAATAAATTCCCTAACCTTCTAGGGATTGAGAATGTTTCACCGTATCTGATCTTCATATATTGCATTGCTACCACCCATAAACTTTCTTAACCCCCTTATAAATTAGCTTAGCCCCTAAACCATTAGTTCTATTGATTGAAGTCGATGCAACTTCACCATTTACTATAGAAATATTATATGCAATTACATTTTGATATCTAGCTATAACTATATCGAAATTACGTGCTAATCCATATTCAACCATATACTCAGCTAGATCACTAGGATTTACCATCTAGACACAACACCAGTCTGTGACTGATTCATATATATCTTGTCTATAATACTTTAGATATGGTTTATATGTTTTAAATTTATCTACTCATCTATTCTAGGGTGTGAAGTATTTTATAGTCTTATTATTAATGCACCTCTATCTATTATATATTTTTTATTTTGAAGCCATTCTCTATAGGTATTCCGAATATGTATCTGTATAGATACCAGTCTACTTTACCTATTATCCTGTTGGTGACTTTCTCAGCTTCATTATATCTCCCTATCTTCCTGAATGTTTCACGAAGTTCTTCAACTTCATCATCAGTATCATCAGTTAATATATCCTCGTCTTCATATTCAAACCTCTCTTTACCGATGCATATTATTAGCCTGTCAATATCTCTATAGAATCTAACATCGTCATCAGACTTTATATCACAGTATATTATTATTGTATATCCATTATTAACCCTGATATACTCGTTTAATATAGATGTTCTCGTCATCCTCGTCAACATGTCAATCAATAAAATATCTTTTATAAAGGATTCGATATATCGTAGCATGATAAATTGAATCATTTATAAAATACCTTATGTAGCACTTTAAAACCTTTATATATCTATATTTTATTGAAGATGATGGTGTGTATCGAATCAAGATGGTATGCGTGGTGATTGGTTCACGGTAAGCCAGGTGTTTACCGTGAGCCACCCTAACCCCCTGCATGAGAGCCAGGTGTTCTCATGTGGAGGGCTCTCCAGAAAATCTATGGAGCCAGGTGTTCCATAGAGGTTCTGGAGGGGGAGTGGGGGATAGGAAGCTTAGGGAATAGGGATATACAGTGATGTGGGCGGCTACTCGGAAGCCCGTGGAGAGCCCTGGGCCTCCCCCCGAGAATTGGATGGGGGGATGGCTCTGCAAAAAGTATTCCTTGAGGGTTTTCCACGGGCTATCCATTGGGTAGCAGCCCCTCAAGAATATATTATACAAGTAATCGCTATGCCATTCTCCCTTATATTTTCTGTAAGGGGAGATAGCATGAGGAGGGAATATTCATATGAAGATTATAAACGTGCTATGGAGTTATTGAATAAGGGTTTAGGACCTACAAGGGTATCTAGGATACTAGATATACCCAAGCATACAATAAGGGGTTGGATATATCAGTATAAGGTTCCATGGCTAGCTAGATGGGCTCCAGAGCCTAGCAAAGAGTTAGCGTATGTATTGGGAGTATTATATGGAGATGGATATACAGCTAGGGAGTATAATAGCTATTATATGGAGTTACTTGTAAAGGACTATGAGTTCGCAGAGGCATTCAGTAGAAATATTGCTAAGGTATTAAATAAAAGATATAAGAAGCCTACATGGAGTAGGTCTAATACATGGAGAGTATATTACAGCTCAAAGGCATTCTACACATGGTTTAAACGACAATCACTAGAGACATTAAAGAAGTACATCGAGTATAATAAAGATATTGTAAAATACTTCTTGCAAGGATTATATGACTCGGAAGGATCGAATTATAGGTGCAGAGGAGTATTTCTATGCAATAGTGATTTAGATTTACTACGATACATCCAGTATCTACTGAAGAAGTATTTTGATATAAGAGCTACAGGGCCATATCTACATAAAAGGGCTGGAAGTATATATATCACAAGAAATGGAAGAAAGTTTAAGGCAAATCATAATATTTACATATTAGCCATTTCTAGGAAGAGAGATATACATATGTTTCTAAGTCATATAGGATTCAGCATCAAGGAGAAGCAGCTGGGACTACCTAGGAGAAGAAGGCAGCCCAAACCACGTCCCTAAACCCCCTATCCCCCACTCCCTTTTTACCAACCCTATAACAAATAAAAAAGTAGCCCGGATAGGATTTTGAACTCGTGACCTCGGGCTCTCTCTGCAATTTTCTTGATTATTTCATACCTAATTTCTCACACAGTTTAGAATACTTTCTTTTAACCAACTTACAGAAAGTCGGTAATGTATATAATGTAAACTTCCTTCTCGACTCATGGATCGATCTGCCTAATGCCTCAGATAATTCAGTAAATTCCTCTCTAGCGTCCCTATTAAATACAAATTTGTATAATCTATACTCTGGAATCCTACCATCATATACAGCACCAGACCTATTTGCATTATAGATTAACCAAGCAATTAAATGACTTAGATAACGTAGGTAAAAGAACTGGCGCTCCTTATTCATTCTACCCAAGTATATGTCTATCTTACTTAGAGCATCTAGTAATTGGATCTTAGCATCAAATTTTAAAACGGGGCTTCTGGCGATAATATCGAAGTAAGTATATATTACATCTTCCCACAGACTTGAATTAGCATCTATCAACTGCTTTATTTCATAATATGATATGGATGAGGATAATCTTCTCAATAATTCATCTAGAGGAAGATTTTCAAGTGACTGTGAAATACTCTCCACAGGAATACCTAGGGAAGCTGCCTGAAGCATATTAATCGCCAACCTTGCATCACCTCGTGCCCTCTCTGCAATTTTCTTGATTATTTCATAGTCAATTTTTAATCCTTCTCTCTCCACAATCCTTTTTAAAAGAATGATGATGTGCTTTGGAGTTAACTGTCTAAATTCAACTACCTTAAATAACTCAAATAGCTTCTTATGCTTTTGAGGATCAGGTACATTAGCCGCCGCTACAACTGGAAAATCTCTTTTACCAGCTATCTCTATAACCGCATCCAATCCACCACGATCCTCTTTAGGATCTATTCCATCTATCTCGTCAAAAAATACAATTATACGCCTCTCCCTACCTGTAAAATATCTCTCTAATGTGTATGACCTGCCGAGCGAGCCTAATTTCTCATAAATCTTCTCGGCGGTTCTATATTCACTCGCGTTCAATTCAACAACATGATATGAAAAATCATTTGCTAATGCATGAACAGCCGTCGTCTTACCGATACCAGGAGGACCCACTAACAATATTCCAGGAAAATCAGATTTACCTTCCTCCCAATTTCTTAACCATCTAACTAATTCCAATTTAGCTTCTTCATTGCCAATTATCTCATTTAAACTACGTGGCCTATGCTTCTCAGTCCAAACCATTTCTACCACTATTGTCCACGGCTACCCAATAATCTACTGAGCTTAGCCAGCAATGCAGTTAATTGAATCTCATAATATGCACTTGTTAGTATCCGGTATTCATACTCAGCTAATACCTCAGCTACTTCAGGCTGTAACAAATTCCTCATCATTAGCTCATTAAAGATTAATTTAATTACTTCTTGACCATCTAAATTAGATACACTTATAAAATCAAATAATAGATTTCTTGCACTATTGAAATCACCCATTCGTAGAGCATCTATCATTTTTACAATGGCTTCTGGAGTAGCCTTACCAACTATCGATTCAACATCTTTAACCGTAGGCTTCCCTCCTGTGACGGTGGATACCGACTGAAGAAGATTTATCGCCTTCCTCAAATCACCTAATGATGCTTCATAAATTTTATCTAAAACATCTGGAGAACATTCTACACCCTCTGAATCACAGATCATCTTTAAATATTGAATAGCACCTTCCTTAGGAAGCCTCTTAAATCTAAATATAGCGGTTCTACTTTGAATCGGTGAAATTATTCTAGTTATGTAATTACATATTAGTATAAATCTAGTTACCCTTGCATTAATCTCCATAATTCTCCTCAATGCCGTCTGGGCTTCGGAAGTCATCATATCAGCTTCGTCTAGAATTACGATTTTAAACGGTGCCTTCTCCGAAGGAGTAAAATACTGGGCAAATATTTTAACCCTCTCTCTAATTACATTAATCCCTCTCTCGTCAGATGCATTTAACTCCAATACATAATCTCTCCATTGACCACCATATATCTCTCTAGCTAATGCTAGGGCTGTTGTAGTCTTTCCAGTTCCTGGTGGTCCGGCGAACAACAGATGCGGCATCTCTTTAATATCACCCTTAAGCAGATTCTTCAAACCCTGTATAACCTCCTCCTGATCAACGATGTCATCCAGTTTCTTAGGGCGGTACTTTTCAATCCATAGTAACTCTAATCTTGTTGACATGATTCTCACTAAATTAAAGATTATCTAAAAGAATATAATTAATTTGAGGAGAGGGGAGTGGATAAAAATAAATCGAATAGTGAGATAGAGTTGTTGAAGAGACTCGTGAAATTTCAATTAGTTGAAGTAGTCACTAATGTGAATCTAGACCCTATAAAAACAGCTACATTTTCTTTAGATAGAAAGATAAGAGACTCGAAAATTAAAGTTCCTTTATGGCTTGCCGAGGAATTACTTAAGGATGGTAAGGTTAGAGTCTCTGAAAGCTTATTTAGTTGGCTAAACCAAGTTCTATGGAAGGAAAAAGCTAAATTTGATAAAAAAGGTGCATCCATCTCTAAACAAGATGATAAGTTTTACCCGAATATATTTCTAATAGAGGCTGCTTTAAAGTATGATAAAACTCTAGGATTCGATGAAAACACGATTACTAATGTTAAGAATCTAATCAGATTGATTATAAATAAGAGGGTAGAGGCTATAGTTCGGATGGCGGAGAGTGGGGATACAAGGTTATTTGATAAACTCACACCTGAAGAAAAAGTTCTTTATAAGAATATCCGTAATATATTAGAGAATTGGATGGAGTTTACGGGAGTTGAAGAGTTATGACTCCAGATGAAATTAGTTTAGAAGACTATGAAAAAAGATTTTTCCAATTCATAACCAATTTTAAATCTGGCAACATATACAAATATAGGGAGAGAGTTAAAAGCCTACCGGATCAACATGAAAAAATATTGTATATAGATTTTGATGACCTGGTTTTTTACGACGGTGACCTAGCATTAGCATTATCCGAGAACCCGAAAAATTTAATTAAAGCACTGAAATACGCTGTATACGAGACACTGAAGATTGAGAGACCTCTAGAGGCCGAGGAATTTACACCAGATGACATATATATTGCCCTACGAGGCGAGAATATCGGCCATGCAATAAAATTAAGAGAGATCTCCTCGAAATACATCGGTAAGTTAATCTCCATACAGGGATTATTAGTTAAACTTTCTCAATTATACACAAAACCAGTTAAAGCGGTTTTTAAATGCAGTTACTGTGGGTATGTTACTGAGGTATCCCGCAGTAACCCCGGTGAATCAATTAAAAAACCTACTTGGTGTGAAAGAGAGAATAAAAGGAGAGAGTTTGTATTAGTTAAGGAGGAGACTAAATTCATTGATATACAGTTTGCAAGAATACAGGAAAGGCCAGACGAATTACCTCCAGGGCAGATTCCTAGATTCATCGACATATACATTGAATCGCCTATGACTGAGAAGGCGTATCCGGGAGAGTATGTTAGGATAGTGGGTATACTCGATATTAAACTAAGTCCATCTAAAGAGAGGGGATACGAGTTTATCTTAATTACAAACAATATAGAGAGCCTAGGTAAGGAAGATATTAAAGTAACACTTACGAGGAAAGATGAAGAGTTATTGAAGAAGTATTCTAAAGACCCGGGATTCTACACTAAGGTATTAAGGAGCTTCGCTCCGAGTATATATGGATATGAAGAGGTTAAAGAAGCGTTATTACTTGCAATTATAGGGGCGGATGATAGGATACTTCCTGATGGAACACGTATAAGAGGAAAAATTCATGTTTTACTAGTTGGCGATCCCGGCGTAGCCAAAAGCCAGCTACTTAAGTATGCTGCCATGATAGCGCCTAAAGGACTATATACTAGTGGAAGAGGATCCACAGCTGCGGGTTTAACTGCAGCTGTTTTAAGAGACCCGGGTGGGGGGATGAGCTTAGAAGCGGGGGCTGTAGTCTTAGCCGATATGGGTGTATGCGCTATCGATGAAATTGATAAGATGAGATCTGAAGATAGGGTTGCACTCCATGAGGCGATGGAACAATTAACGGTATCTATATCTAAAGGAGGAATTATCGCTACCTTAAACGCTAGGACAACGATACTAGCTGCAGCGAATCCGAAACATGGTAGATATAATCCTGATCTTTGGTTTAACGACAACGTAAACCTACCATCTACATTAATTTCTAGATTCGACATAATACATGTTATGAGAGACGTACCAGATATTGAGAGGGACGAGAAATTAATTAGACATATGGTAGACGCTCGAATAAAGGAGGCAGTATATGAAGATATATTTGATGTAGCCTTCTTAAGAAAATACATAATTTATGCGAGGAAGTTGAAGGTCACGTTTGAAGAAGAAGCTATAAATAGGCTTATGGAGTTTTATAAGCAAATGCGTGCAAAATATAGTTCAGAAAGAGAGAATATACCTATAACACCAAGGCAGTTCGAGGCGTTCCTAAGGATTGCCGAGGCGAGTGCTAAGGCACATTTAAGGAGAATAGTTACATTAGAAGATGCTGAGGTAGCGATTCGACAAATAACAAAGTTTCTATATGAAGTAGCCAGGGATATTGAGACGGGAGAGATTGATGTAACAATAATCTCTACAGGAGTACCCGGTAGAAAAGCATCTAGGGTGGAGACCGTTAAGAGGATAATAGAGAAAATTCAAAGAGAAAAGAAGGGTGAGGCGGTGCCGAAAGATGAAATCATAGAAAGGGTGATTAGAGATACTAATTTGAAGGATCCAGACGTAATTGAAGAGATAATTGACAGACTTGAGAGAGAAGGTGTAATCTATCAGCCTGCACCATATAAATACTCACTTGTAGGATTCAAGAGAGAGGAGAGGAAATGGTGAAATGGAACTTAAGGAACTTAATCTACCTCAACCAATCCACGAACACCTCAGTAAACTAGGTTATAAAACATTATATCCTCCCCAAATTGAAGCATTTAAAAAAGGAATACTAGACGGAAAAAATTTTGTTATAGCTACGCCAACAGCGAGCGGAAAGACGTTAATAGCTATTATTCTAATATTAAAGCGTCTATATGATGAAGGATATGGCGGGAAATATATTTATCTAGTACCGTTAAAAGCTCTCGCTAATGAGAAATACAATGAATTTAAGTCTCATTTTGATATTTTAATCGGCGAAAGAAAACCTAGGATATCAATAGCAACTGGAGACTATGATACCAGTGGAGAAGAGCTTAAAAAGGCAGATGTTATAATAGCAACGAATGAAAAGATGGATTCGCTGCTTAGGCATAAGCCGAGCTGGATTAATAAAATTAAAGTATTAATTATAGATGAAGGACATACGATAGGATACCCTGACAGGGGACCGATATTAGAGGGACTTATATCAAGGGTTAAAACAGATCTGCCCAATGTACAAATTGTTATACTAAGTGCGACAATATCTAACATAGATGAATTTGCTGAATGGATTAGAGGGGAGAAGGTAGTTACAAATTGGCGTCCAGTTCCACTATATGAAGGAATTTTATATAACCATATAATAGTATATTCAGATTTTAAGGAGATAGAGATACCGAAGTATTATGGAGAACCTATTATCGATAAGATTATAGAAACTATACTTGATAGCGGGCAAGTGATTATATTCACCCAGACTAGATCCGAGGCTAAAAGGAGAGCTAAGCAGATAGGGTACTACATCTCGAAATACCTTCCAAGAATCTATACTGAAGATCAGTTGATGGAGCTTACACGAATTAGTAAGGTGATACTCGAGAAAGGTGAAAGAACCAAGCTTAGTGAAGCATTAGCGGATGTAGTTAGATTCGGCGTGGGTTTCCATCACGCTGGATTAAATCCACAGCATAGAACTATAATCGAGGACTCATTCAGAAAAGGTATAATTAAAGTATTGACAGCCACCCCCACATTAGCTGCAGGTGTAAATCTACCTGGTAGAGTAGTTATAATAACCTATACAAGTAGGAGAAGTGTAGGCGGCTTTCAAGAGGATATCAGTGTATTTGAATATAAGCAGATGGCTGGTAGAGCCGGGAGACCTCAGTATGATACATATGGTGAAGCATTAATCCATACAAAGTATGAGAATATGATTGATGTACTACTAGATAACTATATATTGAATGAGCCAGAGCCTATAGAGAGTCATTTAATGAATAACGAGTATCCTGACGTTTTTATTATCAGCATTGCATCTACACTCCGGCATCTGAATGATACAAAAATAGCGAATTACCTTCGTAATACACTAATTTACCTGCAGAAGGATATAAGATATATTAATCAGAAAATTAAACATGCATTACAGAGGTTGATAGACGGGGGGTTATTAGAGCTAAGGGATATTAGAGGAAAAACATACTATAGGATAACGCCTCTAGGCGAAAGAACCGCTGAATTATATATTTTCCCTTCAACAGCCTCATATCTATGGAGGATTTCAAATGAATATAGGACTTACATACCGTCAGACATAATGTTATTATATCATTTATCTAAGACTAGAGACATGCCCAAGTTAGGATTGAGAAGACGTGATTATAGGCTTATAGTTAATGAAATGGCTAGGAGAGGAGTGGAGGAAGAGTATATTATCAATATTATAGATAATCCGTATAGAGAACTTGTCGATGATGAAGTAGCGGTATGGAAAACCACGTTAGTACTAGATGATTGGATAAATGAGGCTACTGAGGAAGAAATACTAAGTAGATGGGGGGTAGAGCCAGGTGATTTATATGTACTATATTCTACTGGTGAATGGCTGGCATATTCCGCTAGGGAGATAGCGTTGATAGCTGGTAACAAGGAGCTATACAATAGGTTTAGTTCATTAATTTATAGACTGAAGTATGGTGTAAAGTCTGAACTCGTACCACTTGTACAAATTCCTAAAATTGGTCGTAGGAGGGCGCGAGCATTATATAATCATGGATACAAGACACTATCCACTCTGGCTAAGGCTAGGCTGGAAGATCTAATATCCATACCTGGGATAGGGATCTCCACTGCAAAAGAAATTTTAAGGGAACTCTCTAAAATCTTATAGCTTGACACTTTCCAGTAGTTTTTTAGCCTTACTTACAGCACTTTCTATGAATAATCTCAGCGACATCAAATCTTCTATATCTTCCATGGTAATATACTTACTTAAATATTCGTCACCCTCGACCGCCTTAATAAACTCCTTCAAATCCGTAGTCCTTTTCACAGCTAGGATAATACGTAATTTGTCATGCAAAACCTGCCTATCTCCACCCCTTAATGTAGCAATTTGAACCAAAATATCCGAAAAGATCCCAGGGATATTTTCTCGAATATTCTTTAAAGCCTTCTCCCTATTAACCTTGAAATTAGATAATATTTTATTGAGAGTCTCAAGCTGTTCATCTACAATTAAGAAGACTTCTGGAACAACTATCCTCTCAAAACTACTATTCCTTAAATCTCGTTCATGCTCCGAAATTATGTTTTCAATCACAGAACTAGCGTAGCTTCTAGTTACTCGAGCTAATCCACAAATCTTTTCACTCTTGACCGGGTTCCTTTTATGCGGCATTATAGAAGATCCAACCTGCTCTTCTTCAAAACCCTCATCAAACTCATCTATCTCACTCCTCTGTAGATGCCTAATTTCATTTGCAAAATGCTCTAATACTGTGGATAAGACTATTACATCCAAAATTATATATGCCAATCTATCTCTAGGGATAATCTGGGTGTAGAATGTAGCCTTCTTTAGATTAAGATTATTCAAGATAATATCTTCAATTTTATCCATATATGGATAAAGTTCAACCTGAGAGCCTACGGCGCCGCCGATTTTACCAGCTATAAATCTAAAGTCATCCTTTAACCGAATATAGCTTCGATATAGCTCATCTATATATAAGCTGATTTTAAATCCCACTGTAACTGGTAGTGCTGCCCTGCCATGGGTTCTACCTAATATAGGCGTATCTAACTCTCTGTAGGCGATATCAAGGAGCTTCAACAGAATATCCTTTAATTTATTTAATAGGATATTTAGGGCGTCTCTAACCTGCATCATCAAAACATTATCTAAAACATCATTTGACGTCAACCCTAGATGAATATATTTCCCATATTCGCCAGCGGCCTCAGATAAAGCCTTAACTAGTGCCATGGTCTCGTGCTTCGTAATTTTTTCATACTCAACTACGTCGGAATAATCAACCTTCTTAAACATTTTATGAACATATTGAAGTTCTTCCTCAGTATACGGTATAAGCTTCTTTTCAGCCAGCGCCCTTAATAAATTATATTCTACAGATTTAGCATAATCAACCCATGTATTCCGCTCGAATACCTTCCTCATCTCACTAGAACCATATCTATATTCCACTGGATGAATGACCATTATATACACCCTAAAATAACTATATTAAATTAAATATTAAGTAGTGAGAAAATCTGTCTAGAATGATTATAAGTTGCGATGATGAGCTAGATACACAATATTCATCTATATATACAGATATGAAACATCTAACTAGCGACTTATGTAAAATATATTATGAGAAGGGTTATAGGATTCTCAGATTTAATGAATACATAATTATAACACGATACCTGAATTATATTCCATCGATTCATAGATATGAAGAGTTGTCTGAATATATCAAAATCTTTAGGAAAACACTAGTAAATTGGTCGCACGAGGATCTTATAAACCTTCTTATTGAGATTGATAATATATTGGATGGAAGATATATAGCAATAAAAATAAATTGTAATGGTAAGAATGATAAAGCATCAATATTTAGAGATCCACTTGGATTAGCTAGCTTATATAGCAATGAAAAAATACTCTCTGATCAAAAGAAGCTGATATATGGGTTGATAAAAGAAGACTTTAATAGAATCGTATTCTCTGTTCCACCTGGGATATGGTACAATTTCTCTAAGGTTGATAATAGAATATGGTATTATAAAGCGCTAAACGATAGTATGTGGAGGGAAAACCCACATCATATTAAGTTAACTAGTAGTTTAGATAAGGTTTCAAGATTATATCTAGACTATCTTTTAATTAGACTTGAAATGATTAGAAAGAAGGAGAAGATAAAAAATGTTTTAGTAGCATATTCTGGTGGAGTAGATAGTAGTTTAACCGCAAAACTCGCAATTGAATCTGGGTTAAATGTAGAAATCGCAATTATATATTCTAAGGGATCAAAGGATGAGGTAATATATGAATATGCATATAAAGCGTTTCCAGACGCCGATGTAAAACCTATCGTATTTGACCAGGACCAGTTACATAATGATCTTAAATCAATTATTTACGTCGTTGAAAACTATAGCCCTATAAATATTTCAGTAGCTATTCCGGAGTATTACTTATTCGCATATTCAGGGACTAAACATGTTTTTATGGGTCAGGGAAGCGATGAATTATTTGGTGGATATAAGAAGTATGTAGATAACTACGAAATGGCTAATGAATTAATTAAAAAAGATGTTATAAGGTCGTATAGAGCGAATTTTGAGAGAGAAGATAAGTTATCAAGATTCTTTAATAAAGTCCTTTATTATCCACTTATAAGTCCCGCCATAACTATATTCGCCTTGAACCTACCATTGGAATATAAAATTTTGAGTAGAGAGGATCACCTACGAAAATGGGTCGTTAGATATGCATCCAAGTATTTAGATCTTCCTGATGACATCGTCTTGAGGGAAAAGAGATCAATGCAGTACTCTACTGGAAGCATGAAACTACTACGTAAAATAGCTAAGAAAATGAATACTAGTCTGACTAATTTATTATATGACATATATTCTGAAACCGTGTTGAAGTTATATAAGTAGGTATTATAATAATATAATAGCTAGTTCATGAGATGGATAATAACATCTGCATGGCCCTATGCACATGGAACACCGCATCTAGGCAATATAGTTTCATCACTATTATCTGCCGATATCTTTACAAGATTCTTGCGTATACAAGGTCATGAGGTAATATATGTTACAGGATCAGATGAACATGGTACACCTATAGAAGTGAAGGCTATACAACTAGGGGTAAAGCCTAAAGATTTAACTGATAAGGTACACAACGAAATATTAAAGATCTTAAAAGGATTTAAAATAGAACCCGACAATTATACAAGGACACATAACGAGGTTCATATCCAATTTGTGAGGGAGGTCTTCGATAAAATTTATAAGAATGGGTATATATTTACGAAGAAAGATAAATTGTTATACTGTCCTAGAGACAAAATATATTTGCCAGATAGATTTGTAATTGGGAAATGTCCATATTGTGGATATGAGAGTGCGAGAGGAGATCAATGTGAAAACTGTGGAAGACTATTGACACCCACCGAATTAATTAACCCAAGATGTGTAATATGTGGAGAAACCCCTATAGTAAAGGAGAGTATCCACTATTATTTTGATTTAACAAAGTTTGAGAGTATTTTATATAAATGGATTTCAGAGTCTAAAACCCTGAGTGAAAACGCTAAAAATTTCTCGATTCAGATGCTTAAACAGGGACTTAAACCAAGATCCGTCACGAGAAATAATAGGTGGGGAATACCAGCACCATTCCCCGATGCTTCAGATTTAACAATATATGTGTGGTTTGACGCCGTTTTAGGGTATGTATCTGCAGTTAAAGAATTATTTTTGAAAAGAGATATGGACCCGGATAAATGGAAGGAGTGGTGGTGGGATAAAGATACTAATGTAGCATTTTTTATAGGTAAAGATAACATCCCGTTTCATACCATTATATTTCCAGCACTATTGTTAGGCACACATGACCCCTATACATTAAAATTCCATATAGGGTCAACTGAATGGCTTACCTTTGAAGGCAAGAAATTCTCTAAATCCAAGGGAATTGGGATATGGGGTGAAGAAGCAATTTCACTATTACCTGCAGATTACTGGAGATATACATTGACTTTAATTAGGCCGGAGACTAAAGATACGGATTTTACATGGAAGATCCTAGAATATGCCGTTAATGAGGAATTAAATAACCATATTGGAAACCTAGTCCATAGAGTCCTCAAATTAATAGCCAAGTATAATGGTTATAAAGTAATTCCATCGAGCATAACTAGAGATAGTGAAAAAGAGTTAAATAAATTGGTATATGAAGTTAGTGCTAAAGTAGAAGAACTATATTATAACATGCGGTTTCAAAGAGTAATAAATGAAGTTATGAAAGTAGTCAAGAGGGCGAATGCCGTAATTAACGATGAGAGGCCTTGGGAGTTATATAAGACGGATTATAACGCTTTTAAAAGTATGATACATACATTAGCTAAAGTTATTAGAGATATTGCGATAATGTTATATCCTATAATACCTGATACCTCTATCAAGATATTTGACTATTTAAATCTCCCTATGCAGAACCTGAGGTGGGATATAATTGGAAAAGATTTTGATCATAAGGTAGAGATAAAGCGCGACTTCAAGCCTTTATTTAAGAAGATTGATATAGAGGAGCTTAAGAAAAAATTAAGTCTAATGAGGGGTGAGCATATTAAAATTGATGAAAACTACTTGAAAAAGCTGGATCTACGGGTGGGAAAAATTTTAGAGGCGGAGTATAAGAAGGGTTCTACTAAAATTATTAGACTTAAGGTGGATATAGGAGATAAAATTATAAAGATTCTAGGCGGATTAGGAGAATACTATAAACCTACAGACTTAATTGGGAAGACGGTGGTGGTAGTAGCCAATATTAAGGAGAAAAAGATTATGGGTGAATATTCAGAGGGGATGCTACTAGCAGCTATAGATGAGGGAGGAGGAATTAGCTTACTAACTCCAGATAGAGAAGATGTAAAGGCGGGTACAAGAGTGGGATGAGATTAGATTTACATATTCATACATTCTACTCTAGAGACGCTGTAAATACTATAGATGATATTATTAAATTCGCCCGCCTAAGGGGGATTGATGGAATAGCTATAACAGATCATAATCGGATCGATGCAGCATTGAAATATAGTAAAACTATAGATGAAATACTTGTTATACCGGGTATAGAAGTAGATACTAGATATGGTCATATAATATTATTGAATGTACATAAAGAACCGCCAAAAACAGACAATTTAGATATACTGAAAGAGTTTGCTGAAGATGAGAATGGGATAATGGTTCTAGCACATCCATATGCCTCACTTTTTACTAAAAGAAAAAATGTTGAGACTATAATTCATAAGGTACATGCTGTTGAAGTTGCTAACGCCTCAGACTTTAAAGTTGATACAAACTTCAGAAAACTCCTGGATTTAGCCAAGAGATATAATATTGGAATAACAGCGGGAAGTGACTCTCATATACCAGATACAATTGGATATGCATATATTGAAGTTGAATCAAAGGAAGTTGATGAAATTATCAGGGATATTATTAATAGGCGATGTAAGATTTACTATAAGAGTGTATCCATAAATCTAAGAATGAAGAAGATTTTTTACGATATTCTCCATAGAGCCAGGTTGTATAGGCCTTCACCGCCTTAATATGGATAATATCACCTATATTGAGATCATCCCTATCAACAGCAAATATCTTATATGCATAATTTCTCCCTAAAATTCTATCTCCCCTTCTACCAAGTTCATTCAATAATATAGCACCCTTCCAACCGACCCATAACATATTCCGCTTATACAATACTTCATCAGATACTTGAGATAAGATCGTACTTCGATATTTAACTATGTTGGTAGGTATTTTCTTCATAAACGCGGATGGTGTATTCGGCCTCGGGAAGAATTGCGAAATATTTATGTAATCAGGCTGAGATTCCTTGACGATCTCGACAGTAGCTTCAAAATCTTCCTCATCCTCCCCAGGATGCCCTACAATTATATCCGTCATAATAGTGAAGTGTTTCCCAACCTCTTTTCTCAGTTTCCTTACACTCTCAATATACTCCTCTACTCCATGTCCTCTATTCATAATTTTCAATACTTTATCACTCCCACTTTGGACAGGAATATGAAGAAAATGATAAAACTTTGTTGAAGATCTAAAAATCTCTATTAAGTCATCTATAAATTTATAGACCCATCTAGGATTCATCATACCTATTCTAACTATAAAGTTATTCTCTTCCAGAGAATCGATCATCTTGAGCAACGAGATTATATTCAATCTTGGTTTAAGATCGAATCCATATGCTCCAGTATCTTGAGATGTAAGGTAAAATTCTCTAACCCCATGTTTAACATGATTCGTTATCAACTTAATTATATAATCTGGTGGATAACTTTTTAAATTCCCTCGGGCTAATCTCGTACCACAGAAACTGCATTTGTCAAGGCATCCTACCGATATTCCTATCGGTATAGATACGATCTTATCAGGACTGAATATAGGTTTATATAGTAAGGAAGATTGTGAAAGATCTTCGATATACTCTCCATTTATTATTTTTTCAATAGCTTCAACGACTTTATATCCAGGTGAGGGACCCAGAATCCCATCCACTGAAGTCTCATTTTTTATTCTTCTCAAGTTTATTAGAGGGAGACATCCCACTAGGAGAAGTTTCTTGTCTTTATATAATGCTCTTAATTTTTTCAGTCTTGAGATAATACGGTCTTCAGTCTGTTTTTTAACTCCACAGCTATTTACTATAATAATATCTGCTTTATCTATAGAATCTGATATAGAGAAACCTTCTGATATTAGATAATATCGTATTATATATGAATCAAATTTATTTAATGAACAGCCATATGTTTCCAGCCAGATCCTCATACGACTTAGCTGGAAATATACAATCACTTATTTAAACTTTTAAACCATTTATATGTCGGAGCCATTGTTTTAGGTCTTGAGGCGTAGGCTTCATCAATTCTATCGACACTCGTATTATGAGGCGCAGATTTAACAATCTCAGGGTTGTTATATGCCTCATCCAATATCTTTTTAAATATCTCAATGAAATTATCTAGTTCACGTAGCGTATTTGACTCGGTCGGTTCGATCATCAAAGCTTCTTCTACAATCAATGGGAAATAGATTGTAGGAGCATGTATACCATAGTCCAAAAGCCTTTTTGCGAAGTCCCTCGCAGTCACACCCGTTTCTTCCTTTAAAGGTTTAAGTGAGATAACAAACTCATGCATCCTATAACTCTCTGGAGAATGATCCACCCTCACACCAGGTAGTTCTTTAATATTATAATATAGGTAGTTAGACGCTAAAACCGCCTTCTCAGCAGCTTCAGCCAGTCCTTTACCACCCAATTTCTTTATATAAATATATGCCTTAATTAAAACACCTACATTACCCAAATAAGAGTGGATACGCCCTATAGAGTATTTGAGATTATAATTCAGATGATACCGACCATTACTGAATTCTATTAGTGGAACTGGTAAAAACTCCTTTAAAAATGCTTTTACACCGACAGGGCCTGATCCTGGTCCGCCTCCACCGTGGGGTGTTGAAAAAGTTTTATGAAGATTTAAATGCACAATATCAAAACCCATGTCCCCCGGTCGAGCTATCCCCATCAAAGCATTGAGATTTGCGCCGTCATAGTATAATAGACCATCTACTTCATGAATTATCTTCGCGATTTCATCGATATTAGATTCAAATATACCTAGTGTATTTGGATTTGTTAACATCAAACCCGCCGTCCTCTCACCAACCGCCGATGATAAAGCATCGAGATCTATCTGACCATATTCATTACTAGGAATCTCTATAACTTTGAAGCCGGCCATCCGTGCACTAGCTGGATTGGTACCATGCGCAGAATCTGGGATTATTATCTCATCCTTATAGTCTATTCCACGAACTTCATGATATTTTTTTATTATAAGCGTTCCCACAAACTCTCCATGAGCACCAGCTGCAGGCTGCAATGTAAAGTAATCCATGCCCGTTATCATAGATAAGTATCTAGATAATTCGTACAATATTTTTAATAGCCCCTGAATATCCTCTTCACTCTGCATGGGATGTAACATATAAATCTTCTCATTCTCTAGGGTATCTTCATTAATTCTAGGATTATATTTCATGGTGCAGCTACCTAGCGGATATATCCCCAGATCAACTCCATAATTCATCTGGGATAATCTAGTATAATGTCTTACCACAAGGTATTCAGGCAGATTAGGTAGATTTAGAGAAGTTCTAATAAACTCCTTCGGAATATATTTTGATACCTGCTCCCTTATTTCCGCATCGATGAATGGATCAATTTCATCTAATTCGAATATCAATGGTTCATTCCACTTTGCCTGTCTATACATTGTTAACAACCTCCTTTAAATCATTGTAAAATTCTTTAATTGACTCATAATTATGAAACATGTTAACTGATAAGTTCCATCCTACATCTGTGATATAGCCAGGTAGATATCCTTTATCTAACATAAGCTTATATAATTTCTTTATATCTAAACTAGGATGTGTCACTGTAAAACGCCTGAAAAATGGCTTATTAAATTTATGTCTAAAGCCTATTTGGTTTAAGAGACTATATAAGTAATGTGCATTATCAAGCATTCTTAGTGAAATATTAATTAATCCATCTTTTCCTAATGTAGAAACATATATAACGAATTGAATAGCTGTTAACGCCTCATTAGTACAGATGTTAGATGTTGCTTTTTCTCTTCTAATATGTTGCTCACGGGTCTGTAGTATCATGGTATATGCCCTCTCACCTCTATATAATGTCTTAGTTAATCCAATTATACGCCCAGGCATCTGCCTAATTAATTTCATATCACCCCTTACAGCGAATATTCCTAATAACGGGCCTCCGTAGTTCATTGGTAGGCCATAAGGCTGTCCCTCACCAACGACGATATCTGCTCCGAATGATGACGGAGGAGTTAATAGAGGTAGTGTCCATATATCAACCCCAACTATATATAATCCTCCTAATGAGTGGATTAAATCACCTAATTTTTTTAATGACATATAGATATATCCATATGTATCTGGATACTCAATATATAAACCTGCACATCCTTCTTTACAGACTTCTTCAATATAACTTATGTCGGGCTCACCACCATCGTCTAGGCTATAGAAATGAATCTCAGCTTTAACGCCACTCAAGTATGTCTTTATAACGTCTAGTCTATTCCGTGGAAGATTATCCGGAATCAAAACCCTATTTTTCCCAGTCACCCTTATAGACATTAATAAAGCCTCTGAGACGGCGCTTGACCAGTCATACATTGAACTATTGACTACATCCATTCCAGTTAATTCGGCAACTACGCTTTGATATTCAAATAGTGCCTGTAGAACACCCTGACTTATTTCAGGTTGATATGGAGTATAAGATGTAAGAAACTCCCCTCGACTAATTAAATATTTTACTATAGAGGGTATATAGACAGGTTCGACTCCGATGCTAGCAAATACTTTTTCTGGCGGATATATTTTATTTAATTTCAAATACTTTAATAGCTCCTTCTTAAGATTATAGTCATCTGTAATTGCATCTATTTTAATATCCTCTTTAAGAAGAAGATGATTAGGAATAACAGACTCAAATATCTCTCTCGGGTTCGATAATTTTAACCGATTTAGAATCTCACGCATGTCCCTATCTGAATATGAATACATATTTACACCCTCCTTCACTAGAAAAATTAAATAGTTACGAGTAGAAAATATAAGTTAAGTCATGACTAGGTTGAAGCCGATAAACACAATACTATATATTATGGTTATAATAATCATTATCACTGTAGTAGGTTATACTACCATATACGCTCAACCATCTTTTAACGTAAGGATTACTAATATAATTGAAGAGCATGGAGGCAATCTAAAAACCGTTATATTACTATATCCTAGTGAAGAAGCCGGTTTAAACAAGCTGATAGTACATCTCCCTACATCATTCCTTGAAAAAGGGTATTTTATCCATTCGTATATCGGTAAAAATATTATATCGCACAATATAAAGACACTGGATAATGAGACGCTATTAGTTTTCAGCGATGTTACTTTATCACCCGATAAGAAGCTTAAAATTATTATATATCAGCCTAAATTTATCGAGGAGGGAGTTGAAGGAGATTATAAAGGCAAGTTCTTAGCTGGGATAATACTAAATTACCCAATTAGCTATATGAAAATGAGTATTAAATTACCTCCTGATACAAGAGCTATGAATACCCCACATGGATACTCTCAATACCAAATAACGCCAGGAACAGTCAGACCCCAGTTATTTGTTGTAGAGAGGACTTTTAATACTGAAGAGATCTCCAGTCTAGTAAAACCGGTTTGTATAAATTTAAATATGACATCGACGAAAGGGAAGTATGCCTCCATAAAATTATTGAACGCTAATGGAACCCTTACTATCAAGGTCAATCCAGATTCAAGTTTAATAGCTAATTTAACATTAGAGCTTGTAAATACTGGTAAGAAACCTTGGAGTCAGAGAGACTATATACCTATATATAAGATAGAGAATATAGCTGATGTACATGCATATACGTGTCTTAGACGCGAGTTAAAGGTAGATGAAACGCAACATGACTATAGAATTCAAATGCCATATGAAGTTAAGGAGAATGGCAAGATCTTATTATCAATATTATTTAAAATAAATAACTCTACTACAGTATCAGGGTTATTTAGGAATGTTATAAACTACAGAGTTATAGTAGGCAACCTTACCCCAATTCCGATGGATATATTACATGTAATGGTTATAAAATATGATGGAGTAACACTATATAACAAGTTATTTTATAATGTTACAGAATTTCATGAAAATATTGTTATAGAAGGAAGTGCTGAAGCAACCGTTAGAGAGTTGCTTTCATATTTTGGAGTAGAGTATTTAATATTATTATTAGTTTTAGGAGGGGTAGTTTACACTGGTTATCAACTATATATCAAAACCACATTAAAAGGGATCCCGCCCGAATTAAGGAAACACGTTAAGTTATATCAGAATTATATTAAACACCTAGCAAATTATCTAGAGCTCGAGGATTTAAAGATGGAGAGAAAGATTAGTGAGAGAGACTATTTTAGGAGGAGAGTTGAATTAGCTAAAGAAGTAAATAGAATATTTAAAGAGGTTGAGAAGACTAGAGGCGCCGTTGACAAAGCCTCGAGAAGACATAAAAATATTAGAGAGATCCTGCAGGATATGGAGGAGGTAATTTCTAATTGGAGAGATCTTCAAGAGCTTGAGGAGAAATTTAGGAGAAGACGTGTGAAGATCGACGAGTATAGTACGCAGAAACATGAGTTAATTATGAACTTAAGGATGCATATAACGAGACTAAGTAAAAGAATTTCTATAGAATAATGGAATATGTAGCCCGGCCCGGATTCGAACCGGGGTCTCCGGCTATCATCTACCTCCATTATGGAGGGATCCAAAGGCCGGAATCCCTAGCCTCTCCCTAACGGGAGTTTGGCCGCTAGACGACCGGGCTGCGTTTTCAATCACTATTATTAAAGAAAATCTTTTAAATATAATTTAGATGGATAGCGACATTATTACGGCGTATTTAGATGAGAATTATGAGGAGGGGGTATTCATATGAGAATTATAAACGGGCTATGGAGTTATTGAATATGGGTTTGGGGCCTACAGAGGTATCTAGGGAACTGGATATTCCCAAGTCTACAGTGAAAGGTTGGATATATGAGTATAAGATTCCATGGCTGGCCAGATGGAGCCCAGAACCTAGCAAAGAACTAGCATACGTATTAGGAGTGCTATATGGAGACGGGAATCTCCATCTTCGTAGATACTGCTATGATATAGAGCTTATGGTTAAAGACTATGAATTCGCAGAGGTATTCAGTAGAGCTGTGGCTAAGGTATTGAATAAGAAGTATAGGAAGCCTATATGGAGTAAGTCGCATAATAGGTGGAGAATATACTACAGTTCTAAAGCGTTTCACCAATGGTTTAGGAAGCAGAGCTTAGATACTTTAAAACAATATATAGAACATAACAGGGAAACTGTAAAATACTTTCTACGGGGGTTATATGATTCAGATGGAAACAACTATAGATGTAAATTAATATTTCTGTATAATAACGATCTAAAGCTATTAAAACATTACCCAGTATCTACTGAAAAAGTATTCCGGTATTAAGGCTACAGGACCATATCTTCATAGCAGGGCTGGAAGCATATATATGAAGAGAAATGGAGAAAGATTTAGGGCAAACAGAGATATCTATTATATAGCTATTTACAGGAAGAGAGATGTACAAGTGTTTTCAAGTGAAATTGGATTCAGCATTAGGGAGAAGCAGTTAGGACTGTCTAGGAGAAAGAAGCAAGCCCATCTCTAAGCCTTCTATCTCTTACTCCCTTTTTATCAACCTACTCCAAGTATCACAATATAGTGGGTTTTTAAATATATTTTTTAGATAATCATTGCATTTAACTAAGGGAGGTGTAAGACAGTGCATAATATCATAAATTTTATAGGAAAGAACGTTAAGTTAGGTAAAAACGTAAAAATATGGCATTTTACATATATTGGAGACAATACGGAAATAGGAGACAACACTAAAATCGGTTCTTTAGTACATATTGACTATAATGTGAAAATAGGAAAGAATTGTATGATTGAGGGTATGGTATATATACCTCCACTAACCGTTATATGTGATAATGTGTTTATAGGTCCGGGGGTAATTATAACAAATGACCCCTACCCACCATCTAAAAAGCTTGTGGGAGTATATATAAGTGATAACGTAGTTATAGGGGCCGGAGCAATCTTAAAAGCTGGAATTAAAGTCGGCGAAAACTCTATTATCGGAATGGGCTCTGTAGTTACTAAAGATGTTCCGTCTAATACAGTAGTATACGGGAACCCTGCTAAAATAAGGTATTCTTATGATGAATATATGAAGAGAAGGAGGAACTGGGAAGAAGGAACTATATAACGAATGACCCCCTCGATACATCTACCTCGTCACGATATATTTTTGTAGCATTAAATATCGATTGAATAACCTCAGCTTCAATATCAAGCATACTTACATCCCGCCTAGAATACATTCTCTTGAGGATGTCAATGGCTTTATCATAATTCAACTCATAAAATTCACGAACATATCCATTCCATATCGTGAAAGGCGGAATATTTTTGTAGGCTAGACCATATACATGTGAAAATACTCCTATATACTTCCCGGCATATATGCTGCTATTTATCGCTATCTTAACGTGATCCCCAACATATGACCCCACTTTTATATTACCTGTATTATACCTCTTACCCATCCATTCTACCTTAACTTCTCCATATGTATTCTTTAGATCTGAAAAAACTGTTCCGGCACCTATATTAACCCATTCTCCTATATAGCTATGACCTATATATCCATGATGCTGCATATTAGAATATCCATTTATCAAGCTATTTGAGACTTCTCCACCTATCTTGCATACTGGACCAATAACACTCTCAATAACCCTACCTCCTAATAGCATTGTATCCTCCCTTATTAAGGTAGGTCCCTTAATTATAGTCCAGTCCCACATCTCTTTCGCATTATATATGAAAATAGGTCCTTCCCTATAGTCAAAACTTACTTTGCGTGGTATTCCAGGATCCCCTCTTATATATACTCCATTCATGAATTTATCAAACTGAAACTTCTCGACTATATAGTTTTTACTGATTTTAATTAGATAAGATGATAGCTCAGGGATCTCCCACGGATAATAATTAAGATAAAGATAGTTAATCGAATCTAGTTTAACCTTTTTCATATCTGCTATATCAAACTCGACTTCATCAGGCTTACTGGAAGGGATATAGAACCCAATAAGCTGATCATTGTATATAAATGCAGTAGGCTTCTCATATGAATAATCATATAGCATACTAATTAATTCTCTATATTTATTAAATGGAGAAAGAATCCCCATATTAAGATATATATAATCCCCTTTTACATCCCTACCTCTCCTCACATTAAATTTCCTAGCAACATAATCTTCATATAAACTCTCCGAATAATCGTAGTATACTTCAAAACCCTCATACACCAAAATCTCTCTTAATGAAAAGCCACCGATTCTAAACTCACTCAACGGCCTCAGGTAAATTAACCACCTATAGAAGAAATCATTAAATAACTTATCTCCTAGAACCACCCTCATAGTTATATCAATATAGATATCATAATGATAATGTTTAAACGTTGCAACATATACCTAGGTAATGTTACCATCTATTAAAGAAAACACTTTACTCAAGACTCCACAAGATTTCAAATAAGATTTAAATCCCGCTTAACAAGAGAAGAAGATTAACTAATTGTTAAGATACGTAGAGTATGCTAAGGATGTTCAAGCAGCGATGGTTTAAATTATTTAAATATCTATATTTTACTGGGTGAAACCATGTATCATCCTTCATCGATACATGGTGGATTGGTTCACGGGATCTCTGGCAGGTCTCGTGAGCCACCTAACTCTCATGTATAATCC